>TARA_B110000902_G_scaffold73976_1_pt1 | contig 92611 bp, 70 predicted proteins | sample TARA_B110000902 | Tara Oceans TARA_B110000902 (sample SAMEA4398009) | marine metagenome | biome: Polar Biome; feature: [SRF] surface water layer (ENVO:00010504); material: water (ENVO:00002006), including particulate matter (ENVO:01000060) such as... | depth 5 m | reverse complement strand
AAGTCTTTTTTGGAGTGTATGAAGATATGTTGAAGCAAGCATGTCATAATACCGTAATTGGAAATCACGATACATACGCGGACAAGGTAGCTACTTATTTGTAAGATTTTTTTGTACTTTTTTTTTCGGGATGTGTTTTTTGATTGACAGCTTTCTCTATAAGAAAAACTTCAGCCTTTTCACTAGATAAAAAACTTAATTAATACAAATAGCGGTTTGAGATTACTCCCAAACCGCTATTGTTTTAAACTTTATTGGCAAATCTTCTTTTCTGAGAATCCAATGTCATTCATGAAATTTTGACACAAAAAAAATGCTCTGATGATTCAGAGCATTTTTCAATTAATTAATTTAAATATTATTGAATTACTATTCTCTTTGTAATCTTCTGAGAATCTAGTTCAACAGTACAATGATAAATACCAGCATTTAAATTTAAGTTGTTCAATTCTATAGAATTTTGATTTATTTCTTCGAGTGAATAAACCTCTGTACCATTCATCGCGTAAATGTTTATGGAAAGAATTAATTCATCCTTTACTTCTATTCTTAGGTTGTTTGAAGTTGGATTTGGATATACTTCTACTAGCGGATTTAAAACAGTAACCTTGCCAAAACTACTTAAGCCATCAAGGTTCGTCGCTCTAACAATTCTTCTACAGAAGTAACCTAATGTAGAGTCAATGTATGCTGCAGATTTTGTTGGTCCCATGTTTGGGTTTGTAAGTAATCCGTCAGCTGCAATTTGAGTTCCTGTTCCAGCAGCAAAGCCTAATGATTGTGCAACACCTTCAACAAAAGTAGCATCCCAAAGATCCCATGGAGATGATTCTCCCGGATTACCTGTTATATACGGAAAGACATTATCAACAGGAGCTCCTATTGTTGTACCTCCAAAATCGTTCATACCATTTGCTATTCCAGATGCTGCTTGCGCAGCTATAGTATAAGGATCACTTCCCGCGTTTACGGGTGCCAAAACATCATTATTTCCGAGCAGATTTGCTTTTGCCATGACATCATAAGAACCACTAATTTCTGTTGTTATTAAACCTGCAGAAGGAACCGAAACGTTACCTGAAGTATATATGGCAACAGGATCAGTTGGACAATGAACAGCACACATTGGAACTTCACCGGCTTCTAACCAGCTCAAATCTCCCATTCCACCACCCATACTACATACCATATGAACATCATTAGAATAACCAGGAGTATTTACCGTGTTATATAATCCTCCGTATCCATCCCAATCCCCTATCTCAGTCGTATCTATAAGAGCTGTCGTAATTCCCGTTACAGGGTCAACATCTAAAAACTTAGGAAGTGTAATCTCAGCATATTTATTAACTGTTGCATAACCCAAAGCTACCCAACCACCAGAACCTTGTCCAGAAAGAATAATTCTAGATGTATCAATTCCATATGTGTTCCCATTTTCATAATCTTCTCTAAAAAAACGAACTGCGCTTTTAGTGTCTTGAATTGCACGGTAAACAGCTTTCATTAAACTAGCTCCTTTCTCTGCTTGAGTTGCAGCACCAGGGTTCCATCCTAATCTATATTCAATATTTGCCACCACATAACCACGCTTTGCATAACTTTGACAAATTGCTGTTGTAGCTAAATCTTGACGCATACCAGTGGGGTTTCCGTTGTATATAATCGGCGCAAAAGTTCCTGTATGTAGAACAATAACTAACGGTCTTTCCACTTCCGTATCTCCATCTGGCTGGTATAAATCAAATTCTAACGCTGGAACACCATTTGTACCAGTTGGAATATAAGGAGCACCCTGACTTGCGCCTATTACAGACAAGTTCGAGCCGTAAACGATATTATTATCTACAGTGAAATCAGGAAAAACTTCATCGACATATCTTTGTTGAGCATAAGAGCTTCCAAGAATAGCGGCGCAACTTAAAAAAGTTAAAATTATTTTTTTCATGTTATTTGTGTTTAAGTTATCCCCCAAATTAGAGAATATTTTGTGAAATCTATCTATTTATCTTTTTTATCTTTCCAATCAAAGGATAAAGTGGTATAAATCATTCTACCAATAACCGGGCCCCCATACACTTGTAGGACTTTGTTGTTGAGTAAATTAGATGCTCCTATTTTGATCGTAAGGTTCGCTTTTTCTATCTTTTTATTAATCTGGGCGTCGAGAAGACCATAAGAAGGAACACTACCTGTAAATTGAGGTGATCCTTCATAAATAAAGCCTTCTATCCATTTGTAATTCACATTAAATCCAAACCCCTTAATATTCTTAATACTAAAATCTCTACCTCTAAATCCTATGTTAAACTTGTGCTCTGGAGTATTGTAAGATGGGATTATAGGATCACTGGACTCCTTATTCAGAACATTCCATGAATAATTTCCATTGATTGCATAATGATCACCTACATAATAGTTTAATCCAATAGTTGCTCCCTGAGTAGTGATTTTTTCTTTTGAATTTGTTGCTATACGGTACACATCATTAATGGTTGGAGGGCCCAGAGGATTAAGGCTGATATCTGCACCATTAGTATAACCTATAAAGTTGGTGTAAAAATTAAAGTAATAATTCATATCCAAATAAAGGTTATCAAGTAGCACTCCTCTATATCCCAATTCAATAGACCTTACTTTTTCAGGTGCAATCGGGTCTAAATTAAAGTAGGACAAAGAATCTGGGTTTTGTGAATTAAAGTAACTAATTAAAGATTCAATAGTAACCAATGAGTCATAGCCACTGATGTTTCCCACAAGCTTTGCTCGACCTACATTGTAATACATATACTGATTTAATAGGGTTGGATTTCTTATAGCTGAAGTCACTGTACCTCTGAGTGTATGTCTTTTGTTAGGCTGCCAAATAAATGAAGCAGCAGGAGAAGGTAAAAAATCAAAATTTTGATTCTTATCAAGACGCATTGTTGCTTTAAAAATGAGTTTTTCCTCCAAAAAACGCTTTTCAATACCTGCGTAAACCCCAAATTCTTTATTAATAATTCTGACCCCTCCCGTATCGCTAAATAAAGCACCTTGCGATCTAGGTGTATATATTCGTCCGTTTGTACCTATGGTAAACTTGGCAAATTTTGTGTCAAATATCTTTTCGGCGTGAACATGATAAAGTGCAGATTTGTCTTCAATTCTAGAGCCTCCATCTAAGAAAGAAGTCTTACTAGTAATTTCTGTAAGTAAAGAATCAAAACGGGCGGTACCTGGCTCAAAATAATCCTGCCCTCCGTCGTAATTTTGAAATGCTTCATTTGCGAATGCTTCAGCCTCATCATGCCAAGCTGATATTAAGTCAGGATTAGCAGCGACAACAGAATCAACTGCTCCAATATCAAATATTGTACCTAGCTGTGGTACCCATTCTACATTAGGGTCTAAAGCACGCACTTGATCTGTAACATTTTCTGTCCAATAGTCTCTATAACGTTTGTCCCAGTCAGAATCGTTAGACGCTGCGTCTTGCATTAAAAAAGCAGTTAATACAGCGTCATATGAATTACCCGCATCTTCATTTGTTGCGTAAGCACGGATAAAAAAATCATCTTTTTTCCTAAGTTCTAATCGATTTTGAAAAAATACAATGTCTTTTAGACTAAACCTGTTATCCCCTTGATATACCGTGGTCCCCGTACCTAAATTAGAAGCATAAATAAGTTCAATATCCTCAGTAAATAAATAATGAAAAGCTGCTGATGCCTTTAAATTTTTTGTATCGTAATCTACAATATCTTTTTCCCAGTAACCCGTGCGATGCCAGCGTCCCAGTCCGGGAGACTGTATCCTAGAATTTATGTCTAAAGCATTATTAATACTTGGAGATAAGTTTTCGTCTCCATATCGATTCACTGCATCATAGCCACCAATATTATTTTGGTCAGTGTCAAGTCCTTCTACAGAATTTGAATTGTCAGCAACCCAGTCATCGGCAGATAAGTAAGAGAAATTGAACTTAAACGCGAACTTGTCTTTACCTTTCTTGTTCTGAAACGCTTTCGCATAACGAACAGCATATTCATTTAAAAATCTTTCTCCTCCTTTCACGGAAGCACTAAATCCCTGAAATTTAAAGGGGCTTTTGGTGTGCATACTAATAACGCCATTAAATGCATTTGGACCATAAAATGCAGAGCTAGCGCCAGAAACAACTTCAACCTTCATCAAATCTAGCTCTGAAGCTCCTAAAAAGTTACCTAAGGCAAAATTTAATCCCGGGGATGCATTGTCAACACCATCTATAATCTGTAAAGTTCTTACAGGAGAAGTACTATTGAAGCCTCTGGTATTTATAACTTTAAACCCTAAACTTGCCGATGTTAAATCAACGCCTTTCATATGACTTAATCCTTCATAGAAATCAGTTGAAGGCGTTTCTTGAATCTCTGAAAGAGACATTGTTTCTATTGAAAGTGCAGATTCTTTTTCTCTATCACTTGCAAAAACTCTTACCTTTACTTCACCCAGATTCAAGGTGGTACTTTTCAGTCGTATTAATAATTCGTTAGATACAGATGTTACCTGAGTGATCAGTTCTTCATACCCATAATAGGATGTAATAAGTTCAATAGGAAATTCTTGGTCGATTGTTATTGTAAAGAAACCTTTTTCATCCGAAAATGCGCCAAGATTAAAATCCTTGACTTTTACTTTGGCATTTTCAATTGGCATTTCACTATAATCATCGACCACTCTTCCCGATATAGTGAATTGGCTGAATAAACCCACACTGTCATTTGATGCAACTGGTTTTATTGCATTCAAGCTATATATACCTTTTTTTTTCGTTTCTATCTGAGCATTTGATAGTATAGGAAGAATTAGACAGAATAGTAGTAATGAATGTTTCATATATTTTTCTTTACGCTTTCGCTAAAATACAGAAAAACTCTAAGGTAGGATTGGTTTCTAAATTCGAGCTTTTGGTATGCGATACTTTTTTTATTAAAAAAAATAGTTTTTTAATCGAATACCACGTTTTTCTCTAACGAACCATCTGAATAGTGGTAGATCAAGACAACTTCTTTTTTGAATTCTGTTCCTCGGCCTAACAAATCAGTAATTCTAAGTAATTGGCGCATTTTCGGATGAAAGAAGCGGCAGCCTTGTCTGCTTTGATTATTTGGGTGAATTCTAATGCTGGAATGGCTTGTCAATTCAACATAGGAATTCAAGTGAATACCGATATTTGGACCTTCGTTGGCTTCGCCGTAATTGGTGGTTTTCCAGGAAGCTGGGCAGGAAGTGAGAAAATGAACAATCAGTCGCTCCGGTATTTATTGTCATTCGTTCTGGTTCTCGCTAGCGCTAAACTTGTGTTTACTTAAACGACTTTAAAATGTTTGCTAACTTTAATCTAACCAAAATCCACCCAATGCGCATTCTACTGCTTTTTCTTCTTTGCACGTTTCAATTAAATTCACAAGTTGTTGATCGCTATAACTATGTTCAGCGTCCAACGGAAACGTCTGTTACGATTGCGTGGAGAACAGTTTCAACTTCTATTGGAACAATTAACTGGGGTTTGACGGCGGGGAATTTGAACAATACCTTATCTGAATCTAGTTCAACGTCAAAGCACTATTTTGATATTTCTGGATTGAATCCAAATACGCTTTACTATTACCAAACGTCAACGGATCAAGGATATACATCGAATGTTGATCATTTCTATACGGCGAAAACGGATACGTCAATGAAATTTTCCTTTTTGCACTATGGAGATTGTGGATATAACAACGGTATTCAAGGAGAAATTGGGCAGTTAATGGAAGCTGATAGTGCTGAATTTGCAGTTGTCGCCGGAGATGTTGATCAAAACGTTGGCGATAATTACGACGAAGTCTTTTTTGGAGTGTATGAAGATATGTTGAAGCAAGCATGTCATTATACTGCAATTGGAAATCACGATACATACGCGGACAACGCAGCTACTTATTTGGAAGATTTTTACCTGCCTTCCAACAATCCTCAATCGAGTGAACGCTATTATTCATTTCTGTGGGGAAATGCGAAATTCATTTGTATGGATTCAAATATTCCATATACAACAGGATCAGATCAATACAATTGGCTTGTTAATGAATTGACGTGCAATCACAGTCAATGGTTATTTGTGTTTTTTCACCACCCGCCTTGGACAAATGCTTGGAGCGCTGATTATTACTTGCCATTTTCTCCGTATTTCCTATACCAAGGTAGTGTTGATATTTGAACGGAATTGGTTCCCTTGTTTGAAGATTACAATGTTGATTTTGTTTTAAACGGGCACTCTCATTGTTACCAACGCGGTGAAATGAACGGAGTGAAATATATCATTTCTGGCGGTGCTGGATCCGCTTCAATTGATTTCAACACGAACAGCAATGCACCCAACATTGATACGGAAATTTATACGAATCAATATGTGCGTTTTAATGTGGATGGCGATACAGTTCGCTATGTTTCCATCGATAATTATGGAGTGACCATTGATTCTGTAACAACTATAAAACCAAACGTTGTTCAACCTGCACCGGTTGTTACATACTTGGGTGGTGAATTGTGGTCAACCCAAGGAGAAACGTATATGTGGTTCTTAGATGGAGTTCAAATTTTGGGTGTAACAACGCAAAGTTTTGTACCTACTCAGCTGGGAATGTATCACGTTGAAATCACGACGACTTCTGGCTGTACAATCAGCTCAGAACAATTTGTTTTGGATAATTTGAAAGTTGATTCGATAGAAGAAGTTGAATTCAAGGTGTATCCAAATCCTTCAAATGGAAAAATAACGATTGCTTCAAATTCTGCTCTTTCGAATGGAACGAAAATTCAAATTACGAATGCAATGGGAAAAGTCGTTTTCAAAGATGTAATCGACGGAAATGATTCTGATCCTTATACCGTTGATTTGTCGGCTGCGCCAAAAGGAATGTATTTCTTGAATGCACGAAGCAATGCAAAGATATTCACAAAACTGATCGTTCTTCAGTAGAATAAAATTATTGAATCACGAGTTTTTTAACCGCTGTTCGGCTCTGATTGTCTTCAAATGAGATGAAGTATATTCCTGCCATTTGATTGGATACATCAATCTTATTCCCTTTCAATTTACTTTGAACAATCAATTGTCCAATTGAATTGTGAACCGTATAATTTAAGTTCGAGCCTGAAGGATTGCTCACATTCACAACTCCAAATGTTGGGTTTGGATAAACTTCCACGCTAAACGGTTCTAAATCTTCAACCGCCAATGGTAAATCGTAGGTATAGAATTCATATTCTGCCCTTTCCGGATTTAACATTGTAGCATTTGCGTTGTTTGCTCGGATGTAGAATTTCGCTTGATTGCCGCTAAACCACCATGGGAAAGCACCTGTGTAATTTCCGTCTCCAGATGTAGCATCTCCATTTGTTCCATCATCATACATTGGGATTGATACGAATTTTGATTTGTAAAAGCTTTTCGTCGCCATTAATTCAACTGTTGTAGCGTTGCTGACTTGAGCCGTCACGTAATTCGCACCTGCTCCAGCTGGCGGTAAAACAACTGGATTTCCAACAGCTGGTGGCATTTCTTGAATTGGTGCTAACGATTCTAAATACGGTTTCCTCAAATCAATCGATGATACTATTCCTCCAGCTGAAAAGATAAATGGGATCACCAATTCGCTTGCCACGTTGCTGTAATATTCTGTCATTCCAAAAAATGCATTCGGATCAGCAGCAGCAGCAGGTGCACCCAAATTTTGAACGGTATTGGCATAATTCTCAATCGCCGTGGCATCCAAACTTTCGTTCAAAATTGTTCTTAAATGCGCCGTGTAGATTTTACCGTAATGAGACGTTGGATCTCCTGTCAGTAATTGCGTCAATGGATACCACCATGAATTATAACCGTTGTAAGGATCATACTCATAAAGCTCGGTAGGATTTGGATTAGCGCCTAATAACGCACCTAAGAAACTTTCTGAAACGTCCCATGGAATCATTTGAAACAAACCATCTCCGGTTTGATACATGTAGTAATTATGCTGGTACAATCCGTTGTAAGTGTCCAAGTTTAAGAGCGCTTGATTTAAGGCAAAGGCCCAAAGAACTCGATCAATGTTTAAGACAGTATCCAGTTCATTCGGTGAATTGTTAAGCACATTAATAAGATTCACGAATTCCTTCCAGCCTTCTTCAGATTTCAAGGTGTAATGGTTGTAGTACAAGGTCGAATCGCTTCCCAACCAATTTAAATCGGAGTTTCCTGTTGGTCCAGATTGTCCGTATTGCTGGATCGGATCGCACTTAAATAGAACACCATCATTTTCACCGAAGTGCTTGTTCAAAAACTGCCGATCAATGGATTCTGTATTGATGTACAAACCCAAATAATTGCCTTGAACGTTGAGTTGCATTAAGTTCGCTTCTGGTGTTGGAAGGTACCTTCTGTAAATGTTATAAGATGAAATCTCTTTTACAAATGTCGGGTCAAACATTCCATTGGCCAATTTCACTTTATTGAAGCCCAACAATGTTTGGCCGGGAACAGAATCGTTGAAATCTAAATTGTAGGGAACTTTTTTATTTCCTTGACCTGCAGGAATGGCATAGGTCGAATTTCCCTTGTAGCGAACCATCACGTTTGGAAGAATTAAACCTCCATCCAATTGAACGGAAGCGGGCAATCGAATTCCTGAATTTGTATACCAATTGGCATCCAAAATACTATCGTAATTCGCATCGTAAAACGTTATGTCCATTGCTCTCATGATCGCTGGGTCCATTAATCCACCAGGAGCGTCGTAAAGCACTTGAGGATCATAGATTATCTGTGCCGAACATAGGTTGGAAATAAGAAGGAAGAGTAGTAGTATGCCTTTATTCATAAATGGAATGTTTGAAACGCCAAATTTTCAGAAGGATGCAAGATACGAAACTTTAATTTGATCAATTATTAATTAACCTATATTTCATTGCATTAAGAGTACTGAAACCAATTGACTACGCGAAGAACCAATAATCATCTCCTGCAATCAAGTCCCACGATTCTAGCACCATTTCAATTTCTTTTTGTCCGTCTGGGCTCGCAACCGCAATGATGATCTGAGGATCGTTTAAATCTTTGATCTTTTTGAATCTTTCCATGCGAATGCCGTAAATGTCTTTGCCAACCTTTTTCTCATTGTCGCAAACCCAAGTCAAGTTTGATTCTTGACCTAGAATCAGCTTTGCCAAATCTTTCCCGTTTTTTCCAGCGCCCCAAAGTACCAATGGTCGATCTGAATCTCTTTCGATAGAAAGGAAATAATGAATTTTAAGATCAAAAAAGCGATGATCCTTGTAGACATCCCAATTTCTAGAAATCCGATCTGGACGGTCTCGCCAGAGGTGTAAAACGGTATCCAATCCAACGATTTTCAATCCGCCTTGGTAAAAACGAAAGCACAAATCATAGTCTTCTGGAAAGGTGTTGGGTTCAAACCCTCCGATTTTATCGAAGTCATCGCGATGAGCCAACCAACAATTGGAAGCGATCACGCTTTCGCGGTAGATGTTTTCCGCATGACTGTTTGTTCTTGAAACTTCGGTTAACCAATTGGCATATCGCTTGAATCCATCGCCAACTTCAGCGTTGTCCATGAAGTATTCGGCGCCTCCAGTAACAACAGATCCTTTTCCATGTTTGATCCATTCATCGTGCATCAGGCTTAACTTGGAAACAGGCATTTTATCGTCCGAATCCATACGGTGAATAAGAGTGCCCGATGTTTTAGAATAGCCAAAACGAAGCGCTTCAAGCAATCCCGTATTTGGATTTGTAAACACTTTAATTCTAGAATCCAAGGTTGCGTATTCTTCTAAAACTTGAAGAGAATTGTCGGTCGAATCGTCGTTAATGGCAATTAATTCCCAGTTTTGGAAGGATTGATTCAAAACCGATTCAATCGTTGCACCAAGGTATTTCTCCGTGTCTTTGACAGGCATCACGATAGAGATTTGTGTCTTTATCAAGTGTTGAGATTAAAAGTGATTTTGAATACTGGGGAATTCTCCACAAGTGATATTTGTAGTTCCCCAGACAATTGCTCTGTTAATGTTTCAATTAATTCCATCCCGAATACCAATATTTGCTAAGGTTTTAGTACTCTTAAGACAATCCTGAAATTTTACCGTCATTGTCAATACTCATACCTTCTGACGCAGGCGTCGCTGGAAGTCCAGGCATCCGCATCATTTTACCGAGGATAGGAATTATAAATCCAGCTCCAGCTGCAAATTCAAATTCACGAACAGTGATTCTAAAGTTGGTTGGACGTCCCCGTAAATGATCGTTATCAGAGAAAGATTTCTGTGTTTTCGCCATACAAATTGGCAAGTCATTCAATCCAAGATTGTCAATTTTTGATAAATCAGTAAGGGCTTGTTTTGAGTAATCAACACCGTCTGCTCCGTAGATTTCAGTTGCAATCGTTTCGATTTTATCTTTGATTGAAATATTCCAATTGTAAAGAGGAACAAAATTGTTTTTTCCAGATTCTACTTCGGCAACAACGGCCTTAGCAAGATCAGTCATTCCACCTCCTCCTTCAGCCCATCCTTTCGCAACAATAGCATTAACACCCATTTCTGTGCACTTGGCTTGAACCAATTGAACCTCTTCGTTTGTGTCTGTTGGGAATGCATTGATTGCCACCACTGGATTCAATCCGAATTTCTTAATATTTTTGATATGCTTTTCAAGATTCTCAAACCCTGCAGAAACACGCTCTACTGCTGGTGTATTGTACTCTTCTTTCGGTGCTCCTCCGTGATGTCTCAGAGCTCTAATTGTAGCTACAAGAACTACGGCTTCTGGTTTTAATCCTCCGGAAACACATTTGATGTCTAAGAATTTTTCAGCACCTAAATCCGCGCCGAAACCTGCTTCTGTAATAACGTATTCAGAAAGTGAAAGACCTGTCTTTGTTGCAATAATTGTATTTGTTCCTTGCGCAATATTCGCGAATGGCCCACCATGAATAATGGCTGGATTCCCTTCCATTGTTTGCACAAGATTAGGCATAATAGCGTCTTTCAAAAGAATCGCCATTGCATTTTCAGCTTTCAAATCACGTGCATAGATTGGTTTTTTATCGAATGTCAACCCGACATAAATATTACCCAACCGCTCTTTCAAATCTTTGAAATTTTCAGCCATACAGAGAATCGCCATTACCTCAGAAGCTGGAGTAATGTTGAAACCATCTTGTCTTGGAATTCCATTTGCAGTGCCTCCCAAACCAATCGTGATGTCTCTTAACGATCGATCATTCATATCCATTACACGTTTCCATCCAATGGTTCTTGGGTCAATATCAATACTTCTTGTTCGGCTTTGAATGTTATTATCGATCAAAGCAGAAAGTAAATTATTTGCTTTTTCAATTGCGGAGAAATCACCTGTAAAGTGCAAGTTGATGTCTTCCATAGGAACCACTTGAGAGTAACCGCCACCGGCTGCACCGCCTTTAATTCCAAAAACAGGACCCAAAGAAGGCTCTCTTAGAACGACCGTAGTTTTCTTGCCAATCTTGTTCATTCCTTCCGTTAATCCAATTGAAGTTGTTGTTTTACCTTCTCCTGCTGGAGTTGGTGTCATTGCAGTAACTAGAACCAAGTGGTTGTTCTTAATTTTACTTTCATCAATAAGTTTTAAAGGCAATTTCGCTTTGTATTTTCCATACAATTCTAGATCATCTGCGCTGATCTCAATTTTAGCTGCGATCTTTTCAATATGCGTCATTACGCATGCTTGTGCGATTTCAATATCTGATGCTACCTTTTTACTCATAAGATGTTTTTTTTAAAGTCGTGGTTATCGGCTACAATATACGGTCTTATGGGAAAATGGTTCTAAAAGTGTGAAATAATCACAGGATTGGTCGATTCTGTCTTGGTTTTAAAGTTAGATGGCAAAAACAATCGGCAATCGATATTTAGAACTGACAGCTTTACTTTGTACCTCTGCAGGTATCCAATTCGGAAAAGTACGGATAACACGTTTGGCTTCGCGGTCTAACTCGCTGGTTACTCCTCGTTCAACGCTAATGTTTTTTGAGACTTCCATCTGTTTAAACTCGTTTCAGTTTACTTTATTTCATTCATAATCCATCTTTGCATTTCTGCAACCTCTTCAGGAAAACTGGCTTCAATTTCTGGTAATAGGGTAATCGGTTCCTGCATCATCGGAGGATATGGTCGGATCGGTGGTTTTGGGTTTGGGACCGGAGTTACTGTGTAGATTGTAGAATGAATCGCTTCAAGTAAAAGTCCGTTGTGATTTAAATCTATGATTACATTTTGTGTGAATGCCTGTTCAAAAAGCGAGTCCTTAAAATAAACGACGTGGTCATTTTGTCTGCGTCCAGAAATAACGTTGACTGTTGTAATCTGCTTATGATCTTTGCTTTAATATTTTATCGTTTTTTTGCTTAAAACGAAGTTTTTAAATGTTCCTTCTTCGATACAAAATGGAATTGATTTCATGACGGGCATTTCCATGGACAATCCCCAATCTACAGCCAGTTTTGCTTGATTCTTTCCGCACCATTTTGCACTTTTCAAAAGTGTAACTGGCTTCAAATTGATTGGCACCACTTACTGGACAATTCACGCCTAGAATCTGAGAACTATATGATAGTGTTGCGCTCCATGTGACAATGTAAAATTATATCTACTGATAAACCCATTGTCATGGTATCCGATATTTATCGGCAGTTTCGTAGAATCCGTTGTTCTCGAATTTTGCAATTAAACTCCAATTTTTTAAGTTTCAGTTCACTCCGTAGGTAATTATCGAGTCTACAATAAATACAGTTAAATCTCTTGCCCGATGGATTGGCGCGAAATCAAGGAAAGAAAGGAAATGAATAAGTAGGTTTTAATAGAGATCTTGTTGCGTATAGTTTTGCCAGAATTTATCAAATTTCATACCTGTCTCGAATTCGAAATTTCACCAAAATAAAAGAGGTGCTTCCGAAGAAACACCTCTCATTAAGATCGATATACATATTAGATGCATTACTACCTAACCATAACTACTTTAACTACACACTTAATAGTACTCGTATCTTAATATTTTAGTCTTTCGACGATTGGATTTTTAAGGGTTAAAAGACCCATGATAAATCCTAATATTTAAATGTCTTGTGATTCGAAAATTCATTGCCATTCTAATAAAAAAGACCGGTAATTACTATTTTTCAAGTTTACACAACGCAAGATAGTTACTTTCAATGTCAATTGCTAACTAGAAATATAGAATATTGTGAAAATATCTTGTTTGGCACTGCAGACTTCCAATTCTATAAGGTTCCATTTTATCCTTCTTCGTTCTCGTCTGCTAATTTAAATGAGCCGATAAAATCATCAATAACTTGGTCGCTTGCATAGCTTCCGTTGCGTAATACTGCCACTCGATGCAATCTGTTTCCAACTATGAATACATTATATGTCACATTGTATCAGCTATTGTTCCTAGTGAAATACAATCCTGGGTGATCATTTAATTCGATTTTTCTTCAATTTCTGGTGCGCTGATCTCCAAATTTTCTATGGCTCCGTTTCGCGCACCTAACAATCATTCTTCGCGATTTGATTCATTCTAATAAAACAATTTGTAACAAAAAAGGTTAACGGCAGTCAAGGGCTTGTTATTCATGTATTTCAGCCTTGAACCTACTTGCTCTGATAGTCAAACATTATTTAATCAAGCGAGAATGAAAGAAATTGGTATTCTTGCGCGCGTTCTAATTGCAGCGCAATCGTTTGCAGTTCCCACCCAATTTGGCATTGACTCAATCAATCTTTTGGCTTCTTGATTGATACTGTGACTAAATCCTTTTATAACTTTCACATTTGAAATTAATCCGTCTTTTCCATGATAAATTCTATGTAAACACTGCCTTCAATTCCAAGTTGTTTTGCTCCTCGTGGGTATATGGTATTGTCTTGAACCCATTTTTGCATTGCTGCATCTCCTCCAGGAAATTGAGCATAGATGCCACAGAGACAAAATGACTTATTTCTTCTGGCACCAATGTAATAGGCGTGAAGGCTATTTTCGGTACGGGAAGCCTTGCAGAATCAGAAGCTCCTTGTGCTTTTGTATTAAATTGACTTGTGCAAAAAGCGGTATTAATTAAGAGAATTGATTTCATCCATAGAAGTGTTTGTTCAGTGAGGATGCATCAATTATTGTGCCTTGAGGTCGAGTTGTTTTTTTATTAAGAAGAACATTACCGACTGTTCTAATCGCGTTTATTTATAGTTGTATTACGGACCTTCTCAATTTTATAATTTTTATACCCTAAATTAATCCCTAAATAATTACGAAGGAAATGTTTTGTTCTGTCCTTGAATGATCTTTTGTCAAAGGATATATCATAACTAAATGTCCAATTTAGTTCGTCAATCCTTTTTTTCATAACCTTTGGATGCTCATCTAGAAAAGGCTTAAGTTCTTTTACGGATAGGCTATAATTGAATTCATCGGCTTCTCGAACATTCTCTTCAATCCACTCCGCATCATGCCAATACTTGTTGAAGTTCTCTTGTTTGCGTTGCATTGCCTTAGGCTCTTTCACCCAACCATAGTGATAGACATAAGCGTCAATTGGACGAACTCTTAATTTTTCATTGGTCCCTTTTCGAAAACCCTGGGCATCTTGGTGAGAGTATATCGAATTGTTGTTTTTCACAACTCTAATTTCATGTTGATACCAGGAAGAAGAAGCCCCTACATATGAGTAAGAACCATAGAAGTGTAAATACTTAAACAACAAACCATCTACTTTGTCTTCATCCTTATATTGAAGCATGGCTTCATAAATTATATCCAAATACTTTTCATGAACCACTTCATCCCCTTGAATATAAAAAGCCCAGTCTGAATCTTCCGAAATGTTTAAAAAAGCTTTGTCTGTTTCAAGCGATAAGACACGTCCTCCGACTCTTTGCGTTTCATCCCATTCCGTTTCTACAACTCTAATTTTATCCGAAGGAATATCATTAATAAGCTTTAAGGTTTCGTCATCTGATTTACCCACAGCTACAATAAATTCATCGCAAATTGGCAGTATCGAATTTATTGCTTCCAAAATAGGATAGTCATAAATCAATGCATTTTTAATAAAAGTGAACCCTGATATTTTCATAGGTTTTCTAATCGAATACAACAATCAGATCAACAAGAAACATTTCTTTACTGAGCCATAAAATTATCTAAAAAAGTTCAACAAATAAAATACCATTTTTTGAATACTGATTTTGTTCATTAAACTACCAAATCTTAGGTAAAACAGCCTTTCGATCCTTTGGATAATCTTCAAAATTCTCCTGGTACCATTCATGATGGTTCAACGCTCTAGGAACCAGGTTGCAGAAAGTCCACACAGCAAAAGTAACGGCAGGAACACTCCAAGCTAAAATGGCAAATCCAGCCCACTCAACGATTTCGCCAAAGTGATTCGGACACGAGATGTACTTGAACAACCAACCTTTTGGAATTTGATAGCCTCCTTGTTTTTTACGCAGCGCGATCAATCTTGAATCCGTTCCCTGGTTGATGTACATTCCCAAGAAGAAAAGTGCAAGTCCGACAACAACATTTACCGTAATTCCAGGGGCGTCTTCAGGAGCGAGATAACCCAAATAATAGCCGTTTAAGAATCCATTCATTCCATTGAAAAACAGGGCGCTAAACACGATTGTCAATGGCATTTTCTTACCTCTAGTTCTCAATCGAAAAGGGAAGATGATTGTTCTGTTGAAATAGTGCAAAGTCCAAAGTCCAACGACCAACCACGTCAGCCAATCTTTTTCTCTTGGGCCGATAAATGTTAGAATTGGAAAGAGAAGAAAGGCCGGTAATTCCATCCAGAACCACCCCCAATGGTTGGAAATCATCTTGCCCCATTTATCATTTGTATGACGTCCGTATGGTGCTCTGACTTTTAGAATCACCAAAGCAAGGAAGATAATTACGGCCAGAGCAATCCAAGCGTAATTCAGCAAATAGAAGTTTTCAAGGTTCATGCCTCAATATTACCAAAAAAGAACTTGATTTTCTCCTGATCTCTTTTTTTGTAGGCATTTAGCGGAGCAGACAGCGTTTGCAAGTACCATTTTACGACCCCTGCGAAAGGAATAGTGGAAATGCGTTGAACCGTTGGAACAGAGGCTCGAAAACGTTTGAAATACGTTTCAACGGAATCACTTCGGAAGTGAATTAAATTCTCTAAAATGTCGCTATCTTGATAATAACCGCAATGAAAATTCTGCTTGGCAAATGCAAATTCATGGAAATTGGGTTGCCCCATTCCAAAAGAGTGAAAAGCTTTTGTTAGAAATTCTTTATAGGTTAATTGACATTGCTTTCCACCAGCGAGATTGAAGATTTGATGGTTCAAAACACTTTGCTTGTCAAGTGCGCAAACAAATCCGTTCGCTGTGTCTTTTACCGTTGAAATTTCCATTTTCGTTTCAAGAGGAACATCAAACATAATTCCAGAAACTTTATGGTTTCCAATGCCCATTATCGCGCTCAATCTAAAAATGCTCCAATTCAATTTACTTGACATGATGATCGCTTCGGCGTCCACTTTGGTTTTGGAATAATTGTCGTGTTCAAGGCCTTTTGGCGGGTCAGTCACTTTGATGTCTGGTCCTTTGATTCGATCTCCATAAATGGCAACTGATGAGCTGAAAAGCAAGAATGCATTCGGAGATTCTGATTCCATGGCTCGAACAACGTTTTCCGTTCCGCCAACATTAACTCGGGTCACCAATGCGTCATTCGAATCTTCAACGGTTGGAATAAGCGCGGCCAAGTGAATAACAACATCTTTACCTTTAACGGCCTTTTTGACAGAATCGAGATTCGTGATATCGCCAAAATGAACGGTCAACTTATTTCCAAATGCCTTCAGCTTCTTTCTGTTCGTTTTTGAATCTCGAACCAAAACCGAGATTTGATCTAGTCGATTTTCGGCTTGCATTTGTTTCAGAAGCTGTAAGCCAATAGCTCCAGTACCTCCTGTCATTAATACTTTTTGTTGAATCATAATAGAGATTCTAATCTTGGTTAATTTTTCGTTCATCTCGAATGCGCTCGATGAGCGAAAAATTACGGTTCATGAATCAGCACGGTTAGCAAGGTTCATTGAGCGCAGTCGAGATGAACAATTGACAGCTAATCAAGTGCAGTCGAGATGGCAGTATTTAAAGCGTTTCGTTAAGCCATTTGTAGAATTCCGTGTGCCAGATTAAACTGTTCTGATAATCCAAAACCCAATGGTTTTCCTCAGGGAAGTACAACAATCGACTTTTAATTCCTTGCAATTGCGCCGCTTGAAATGCTTCCAATCCTTGTCCGATCGGTACGCGGAAATCAATACCACCTTGAATAATTAAAATTGGAGACGTCCAGTCTTGAACACGCTCCGATGGATTAAAGATCGTATGACTTGCATGCGCATCTTTGTTTCCTTTGTCCCAATAAGAACCGCCAAGATCCCAATTCAAAAAGAAAAGTTCCTCCGTTGTTCCGTACATACTTTTCCAGTTGTAAATTCCATCGTGAGAAACGAATGTTTTAAATCTGTCTTCGTGAATTGCAGAAATATAAAACGCCGAATAACCTCCGTAACTCGCTCCGATACATCCCAATCGCTCATTGTTCACGTAAGATTCTTTCGAAATGTCATCAATCGCAGAAAGGTAATCGTCCATGTTTTGACCGCCGTAATTCTTCGAAATTTGCTCGTTCCATTCAACTCCATAACCGGGCATTCCACGTCTGTTTGGAGCGATGATAATGTATCCGTGCGCCGCCATTAATTGAAAGTTCCAACGGTACGAATAAAATTGGCTCAATGCACCTTGAGGGCCACCTTGGCAATAAAGAAGTGTCGGATATTTTTTAGTTGGATCGAAATCCGGAGGGTAAATAACCCAAGAATGTAAATCTGCTCCGTCTGTTGCTTTTGTAATTCTTCTTTCGACCTTCCCAAGTTTTAATCCCTTGTAAAGCGCATCGTTTTCATGCGATAATTGTGTCATTTTACCAGAAGTCAAATCTACTGAATACAATTCCGTTGCGTGATTCATGTCACCACGTCCAACAACCATCGTGTTTTTTACATGACCAACAATTCCTCTAATATCAAACTGACCTGTAGTAATTTGTTTTGGCTGTGTTTTGTTCGCTTCGAATTTTGCTTTGTTTTTGGGCACTTCAATTTCAAAAACATGAACCGTTCCTTTAACAGCGGCAGTGAAGAAGATTTTCTTCCCGTCGTTGCTCCACGTAAAACCATTTACTGTTCCGTCCCAATGTGCCGTTAAGTTGATTTTCTTACCATCCAAAATGATAATAATGTCTTTTTTGTCTGACTCATAACCATCGCGCTCCATTTGACAATATCCTAGAACTCCAGTAGATGAATAAGCTGGTTCTGTATCGTATCCTTTGTTGTCTTCGGTTAAATTCGTCGTTTGACTTGTCGCCAAATCGTATTTGTAGATATCCGTGTTGGTGCTCACCGCGTAATCTGTTCCGTGTAATTTCTTCGTCACATAAAGCAAACTTTTTCCATCGGGTGACCAAATATAATCTTCACCACCACCAAAGGGTTTTTGCGGGCAATCAAAGGGTTCGTTTGCCATGATGTCCATTTTGTTTGAACCGTCAACGTTTGAAATCATTACGTGGCTGTATTTTCCATCTTCCCATGTGTCCCAATGTCTGTAATTCAGCTCGTTGTAGATCATCATGTTGGATTGCTTTAACTCAGGATAGAAGTCTATCCCATTAACGTCTCTGATTTTAATGTCCTCAATCGAAATTTTAAGCTTTCCATCGGGCGATATATTGTCATCGATAATGAGTCCGTCACTCGTTGAAACCTCTTTCTTTCCAGATCCGTCCAAAGCCATTGTAAAGTATTTCGTACTTCTTTTGTCGGAAGCGATATCTACTTTGGAAACAGAATAAACGATGTTCTCTGCATTTACGCTCACTCCAGAAACGCGGTTCAATTCAATCAATTTTTCTGGGGTCATGTAATTCTGACCGAATGAAGTCAAGCTTAAGAATAGCAATGGAGCTAAAGTCAAATGTTTTCTCATAATAAAATTATATAGGCGCCTAAAGATAATCAAGAAAAGATAAATGGAGTTACCGTTCATGCTAGTTCATGAAAAAGAGCATCTTGTGGGCAACTTTTAATAGAGCTACTTGTTAATCTAGTTTCAATTAACAAGTACTTTTCTCGTCATAGAAACTGCATCCGTTGTGATCTGTAGAAAATAAACTCCTGATGATAGTTGCTCAAAATCCATTTACAACGTTTAAACTAGGCTTCTCGCACAAGCCCGGTCGTTTGAAAGCACCTACCAACATTAAGGAATCATCTTCGGGGCAATCGGGAAGAATTTAATCATGATTCTCTAAATTTTTCTTTCGTTGATTCTGCAAGAAAAGGATCTGCTAGGGCGCGATTCACCAATTCTTGAGATTTGTTTTTGCTGAATATTAATTTGAATGTTTCGAAAACAGTTAAGCTCTCTGGATTGGATTCAATCAAGGTCATTTCATCGCCGTTTTCAACCATTCCAGGTTTTATAACACGGAGATAGCATCCACTTCTTTGGTAGGCCATAAATTGCTTAATCGTTTCTTTTGAGTTGAAACGAATATTGAGCTTGAAGCACGGTTGGCGAGGCTCTGAAACCTGCACTTTGGCTTCGCCAAGGTCAAAAATATCGCCAATCCTGATTTTTTGCTCATCCAAGCCTTTAATGGTAAGGTTTTCACCAAACATTCCATAACTCCATTCCAAGTAGGGGTGCATTGCTTGCCAGTCTGGATAATGATCCGTGGAGAATATGTAACACGCCTTGTCCATTCCACCATGGTACTTCCTGTCAATCACGGAATCGTCTACAACATCTTCAGTTCCAAGATAGATAGGTTCATCAACGGGGTTTTTGAAAATTCCAGTAGTCACCTCCTCCTTGTTCCAGACGACAGTTCGAGAGTTACCGATATTTGTAGAGACTACTTTCATCGTGTATAGTTGTGAATTACAAATTCAATTTTACCACGGAACTTTTCCAGTAGCATTCGTTGGTTGTTACCGCAATATAGTGATTAGTTCAATATTTTTTAAAATTCGATTTAGGAAGGAGACGAATACGACCATTTTAGAAAAGAGAAGCGTTTCTGAAACGCCTCTCTTTAAGCATTAAATAAGTACCTTGTTTTCATCATGGCTGTTAAGCAATCTATTCCTCTCTTCGCTCTATGTTTGGATTAAAATGTCCAAGATGTAGCAAGGGAAAGTTGTTCACGCGTAAAGGTCTATTCGTCTATCGATAGATTCTTAAAATGCCTGAAAACTGGGAGGTATGCGATCAGAAATGAGTGGAGGTAGGATAAATGTAACGATCATACATAAGCACTAACGTCGATTGAAAAAAATAGGGTTGTCTCAGAAAAAACAAAAAAGCGATTCCTTCTATTCAGCGAATACAATTAAAAATAAACCGTACAGGAGAGATCCAATAGAAGAAAGTACTATTGCTTTTTCCGAAGAGTTAATTGCTCGATTTGTCTGAAACATTTACGTGAAACAAACATCAATTAACTTGTACATATTAAATGTAAGTCGAAGAGTTATGGTCTTACTTACTTAACGGGGGGTTGTTTAAAAAGGGTTGCCTGAAAAATAAAAAAGCTCTTATTGACAATGTCAGTGCGGGCTAGAGTGGAATTGTTTTTTTTAAGAGACGGGCTTGTCCTTGTCATGTTCGATTGAGTATGAGAACCGAACTGTTTGGCCTGCCCCTGGCTTTACAGTCAATTCCCACGTTATTTTTCCCGTTGTTTTATTGAATGTAGCTCCTCCATCATCCACAAGTAAAATCATGATCTCCTCATTTTTTGTAACCGGAATTTGATCCTCCAAGGTTAAGTTGATTTCGCCTTTCGTACTGTTTTTTATTTTGATTTCGAAGGTGTATGTCTTCCTAATATTCTTCCCAAGGTTTCTTTTGTCTTGTTCTTCACCGATCTTTTTTCGAGAGGAAACAATTCCTTGATCGGTGCCCATTGTAACCTCCATAGTATCAGTTAAAATAGACGGATCAATCTGAGTGCTTCCCACAATTGTTTGATTGAAGTAAATATTCGCTTTTCCTGGCAACAAACTTAGATTTTCCCAATCTCCAATTCGAGCAAGTAAAAATGCGTTCTTGTTGGCTCTTGGCAGCATGTAATGTGAGAAGATCGCATCTACTTTCTCTGTAGTAACAACCATCAATTTTTGACTTCCATCTGCTTTTATCGAGTATGGAAGTTTTACTTCGAACTCAACGTTTGAAAAATTTTGACTGATACTGGCCATGCTCTGAAGTGAAATAAATTGCTGGTTAAAATTTATAGTTTTATTGTTTTTTAGGGCTTCATTTTGATAGCCAGATTGAGCTCGTATTAAGTCGGCCTCTGAAGTGAAAACCTCAGACATCTGATTTTGTGCTTGAAAATTCACATTTATATCTCCGGGAGTTGCCTGAACTTTATTGCTTTTGTAGGTTGTATAATCCAATCTCCAAACACCCGTTGTAGGTTTCGTCGAAAAGCAATTTTGATTGTATGTTGAAAGAGTAAGGCGTACGTTTTTCCAATCTTCACCTGAACTTTGGTAAACGCTCGCTTTGTATGTTATAGACATGGGGTCGACTGTATTATCTGCTCTTAAATCGTAAGCGGGAATCCAACCTGCCTTCGGCACTAAATAATTTACATTGATCTTTCCACTCGTCGCAACATCTGAATATGTTGTCACCAAAATATGATGTCTAGTCCTTGCTGGCCTCACAGGTTGCTTTATGTTTCTTGAGTAATTATTCAATTCGTTCAATCGGTTTTGGAACTTGCCTTCTCTGGCTTTTGAATAATGTTGTTTCTTTTTCCAAGTATGAATCAGCTCGTTAATTTCATCGAGTTTTACGCGGTAAAAGTCAACGATGTTTCTAAACTCAGGCAAAGTGTCACTAATTCCACCTGATTTAATTAATTGATTTTCAGTAACCATTCTCTTTTCTTCGTTCAAATTGTTTAGCTTGGACTGAATGCGTTCTCTCTCGAAACTGATAAAAAGCAAAGTGTCGTTTAGCCAATTGATTTCCTTTTGAATTTTTTCGGGAACAATCACTGGAGGATTCGCTATAGGCGCAACGTATTCTGTTTGGTACTGAACATCTAGAATTAAAAAATTCCCATCTGCCGTGGCTTGTAAATGACTTTGATTGAGAAAAGGTGAAACATCTTTAATGATGACTTCATTGACTCCTTTTTTAATTGAAGTGGTTTGCGATTCTCGAAAGACTTGCGCTCCACTTAAAAAAACAGTTGCCTTCTTTATGTCGGTGCTTAATGTATCTGCTGCGAAAGTTAGATTGCTGACAAATAGCGTTGCGATAATAATTAGAGTTGATTTCATTTGAATTTATTTTGAACCAAGTACACCTCATCCGAAGTTGGGTTCAAAAATGATTCGCGATTTATTCCCCATACGTAGTATGTTTTTTTTTGATTGAGTTTTTATCTGGAAATCTACTTGTGGTTTGGGGGGGATTACCCGTATGAAAACGGATCTTTTGAAAAAGGTTCACAAATAAATCATTTTCACATTCATAACCATTTCATGTTGTCATACTTTATAGGCTGTTATTGCCTAAGTTTTGTGGATGAATTCCCAATGAAATAAGAATATGTTTACGATCAAACAGATACGGGATTCATTAAAATAAAGAGCAAAAAAACGCCTCCAAAGTTGAATTGAGGAGGCGTTTAAACATATAAAGTACTTTATATTTTAATGTGCGTGTCCTTCTCCACCGTGGTGATCTCCGTGACCTTCGCAAGATGCTTTGTCTTTACAACATTTTTTATCATCGTGTCCAACAAACTCACCAGCCTCATTGTACATAGACATGCACATTTCAATTGCTTCAGCTGAACATCCTTCTTTTTCACAGTTTGCACGACATTCTTCCTTCGTCATTTCTGAACACTTTGAAAGATCACATTTCATGCCTTCCATATGACACTTCTTAGGATCCCAATCACCTTTACATGCCTTAGCACCACTATCGCAAGATTTTTTCTTTGCACAACATTCTTTATTTTCTCCAGAACATACAGTTTCACCACCATCCTCATTTGAATCACCAACAGCCAACATTGGAGCGATTACTAATCCAATAAGACATGTTAATTTAATCAAGATGTTCATTGAAGGACCAGAAGTATCTTTGAAAGGATCACCAACTGTATCTCCAGTTACTGCAGCTTTGTGAGCTTCAGAACCTTTGTAAGACATTTCACCGTCAATCATGACACCAGCTTCAAAAGATTTCTTAGCGTTATCCCATGCACCACCAGCATTGTTCTGGAAGATTGCCCAAAGAACTCCCGAAACAGTTACACCAGCCATATAAGCTCCAAGTGCCTCTGCTCCCATTGCAAACCCAATAATGATTGGAGAAACAATTGTGATTAATCCGGGAAGCATCATTTCTTTCAATGCCGCCTTAGTCGAAATATCAACACATTTATCGTATTCTGGTTCAGCTTTGTATTCCATGATGCCAGGAATGTCTTTAAACTGACGACGAACTTCTTTTACCATGGCCATTGCAGCTTTACCTACAGCACTCATTGCTAATGCAGAGAATACAACAGGAATCATTGCTCCAACAAATAAGGCCGCCAAAACATCCGCTTTAAAGATGTTAATTCCATCAATTCCAGTGAATGTTACGAATGCAGCAAACAATGCTAATGCAGTTAACGCAGCAGAAGCAATTGCAAACCCTTTACCAACAGCTGCAGTTGTGTTACCAACAGCATCTAAAATATCAGTTCTTTCTCTAACCTCTGGGTCCAATTCAGACATTTCAGCAATACCACCAGCGTTATCTGCTATAGGTCCGAAAGCATCGATGGCTAATTGAAGAGCAGTTGTTGCCATCATTGCTGATGCTCCAATTGCTACTCCGTAGAATCCAGCACAAGCATAAGCTCCCCAAATCGCACCGGCGAAAAGAATAATTGGAGCAGCAGTCGACATCATACCTAATGATAAACCAGAGATAATGTTTGTTGCAGCACCTGTGGAAGAGTTCTTAATGATTCCCATTACTGGTTTCTTACCCATTGCAGTGTAATACTCAGTCAACATAGAAATCAATCCACCAACAGCTAAACCAATCAATACGGCATAAAATACTCTGTTGTATCCGACCATTTGATCATCAGCACCGAAGAATTCCATGTTCATTTTTGCAGGAAGCATCCATTTAATAATGAAGAAAGATGCAACAGCAGTCAAAGCTAAAGACCCCCAGTTTCCTAAGTTGAAAGCTCCTTGAACTTGCTTTTCTTTTGCGTCATTGTTTTTAATTTTAATAACCCAAGACCCAAAGATTGAGAATAAGATTCCAACACCAGCAATTAAGACAGGCATCAAGATTGGTCCCATTCCATCAAACTTAGTGAATACGTCTTCGGCATTTTGACCGATCAAGTAGTTACCCAAGACCATTGCAGCCAACATTGTCGCTACATACGAACCGAATAAATCAGCCCCCATTCCTGCAACATCACCAACGTTGTCACCAACGTTATCAGCAATTGTTGCTGGGTTTCTAATATCATCTTCTGGAATTCCAGCTTCTACTTTACCAACTAAATCAGCTCCAACATCTGCAGCTTTCGTGTAGATTCCTCCACCAACTCTTGCGAAAAGTGCAATGCACTCAGCTCCTAAAGAAAAACCAGCTAGTGTTTCAAGAATAATAAGCATGTTTTCACCTTTAAGTGCTTCGCCTGTTCCTCCAACATTCATGACCAAAAAGATGAAGATTGTTGAAAGTCCAAACACTGCTAATCCAGCAACACCAAGCCCCATAACAGTACCACCTCTAAACGCAACCTTCATTGCTTGTGGTAAACTCGTTTTTGCTGCTTCTGCCGTTCTAACGTTTGCTTTCGTTGCAATACGCATTCCGATATTTCCAGCTACTGCGGAGAAAACTGCACCGATAACAAATGCAACTACAATAAAGAGTCCCGCGTGTATCATTTCTGTAGCAGCAAGAACACCAAGTGCAGCACCAGCAATTATTACAAACACAGCGAGCATTTTGTATTCTGCTTTCAAGAATGCCAATGCACCGTCTGCAATGTATCCTGATAATTTTTTCATTTTGTCACTTCCCTCTGGCTGTTTCTTTACCCAAGAAGAAAGGAAAAACATATATACCAATCCGAGAATACCGAATGCTGGCAGTATGTATATTAAGTTTTGTTCCATAATTATTAGTTATAGTAATTTAAGGGGGCAAAAGTAGATTTTTATCGGTTTAACTGCAAGTTTACGGGATAAATAATGAGTAAGCAGCAAAAAATCTCTTTAAAGCCTAAGTTTAAACCGATTTAGTAATGAGAGTAAAATTTAATTTTTAATCAAGTTTTTGTCCAGAAGTGACTCGATTAGCGCTGATTTTAACTGGGGGCGAGCAGAATAGAGGTTAAGTAATTATGAATGGAATGGTGTTCAATCGGCCAGCTTAAGTAGAAAGCGATTTTATTCTAAGAGCCAAAGAATTCCGGCCGACTCCTCCGCTTTGTCGCCACTTCATTTCTCCTTATTTGCACAAAACAAAGGTTGGGACACTGCGAACATTATATGCTGATGTGGCTTGTGGGTTTTTATCGACGTCAATTTTTAAAATGCGCATGCCTTCTCCTAAATCATTTTTCACTTGACCTAAAACGTGAACCATAGCCTTGCATGGTCCACACCAGGTTGCGTGAAAATCGATCAATGTTACTGTATCCGACTGAATAATCTCTTTAAATGAAGCCATTCCGCAAAATTAATTGAATATTTCTTATTGCAGCGCGACATTGGATTCATTGAAATTGTCGATCAATTAATTTTAACTTTGTTTCGTGAAAATTCTAATCATTCGTTTTAGCTCCATTGGAGATATTGTTCTTACATCGCCAGTAATTCGTGGTTTAAAAGAACAATTGGGCGAACCTGTCGAGCTGCATTACCTCACTAAAAATGCATTTGAGTCAATTGTTGCATCCAATCCTAAAGTCGATAAAGTCTTTACCATCCAGAAATCTGTGGACGAAGTTATCGGAGATTTAAAGAAGGAGCAGTATGACTGGGTGATTGATCTTCACAATAACATTCGAACAAAGTCAATCAAAAGTAAACTTCAAAAACCTTCAAAAACCGTTCGGAAACTGAATTGGAAGAAATGGGTATTGGTGAAATTAAAAATCAATCGTATGCCTTCCTTGCACATTGTTGATCGGTACTTTGAAACAGTCAATCATCTAGATGTTAGAAATGACGGAAAGGAGTGTGAATTTTACATCAATCCGGAAAATCAAATTCTGGTTCAACAAGAATTTGGATTTGATTCGTATCTATCTGTTGCGATTGGTGCGCAGTTTGCTACCAAACGCTTACCGACAGCCAAATTAATAGAGGTCCTAGCAAAAGTGAAGACACCGGTCGTTTTAATCGGTGGGAATGATGACTCTGATGTTGCCAATGAAATCTGCGAAGCTTTGAAGGAGAATACAATTATCAACGCCTGCGGTAAATTCAACCTTCAGCAAAGCGCCAGTATAGTAAAGCAAAGTTTGCATCTATTAACCCATGATACTGGGATGATGCATATTGCGAGTTGTTTTAATATGTCAATGACAACTGTTTGGGGGAATACAGTTCCCGATTTAGGAATGTACGCCTATTTACCATCAGGAAAGGCGAAAGCTACAATCCACGAAGTAAAAGATCTTTCTTGCCGACCTTGTTCAAAAATTGGATTTCAGAAATGTCCAAAAGGGCATTTTAAGTGTATGGAAGAGCAAGATGTGGATGGGATTGTTGGATCGTTCGATTTTTAGAATCAGTTGCAAACCCCATCTATGTAATGTACAATAGAATTTAGATGTTAGACGGTTTTAGTCTTCGGTTGAATATCGATTTCAAAGAATCAATTAAAACGTTTAAATTTTAACGTCTAACGACCCAACAAGCTAAACCAACTTCTCCGTATCAATCTACTACCCCAAAAACAATTTCTTTAACTCTGTCGCATCCTTAGGATTCATTTTACCTGCCAAGATCAATCCAAGTTGTTTTCTTCTTAATGCGCCTTCAAAACGTTGTTTTTCCTCTTTAGATTCTGGAATTAATTCAGGAACTTGAATCGGTCCACCATTCTGATCGACAGCTACAAACGTATAAATCGCCTCATTTGATTTTTCTCTTACTCCAGTTAGATGATCTTCTACAAAGACATCTACAAAGACCTCCATTGAAGACGAAAACGCACGAGAGACTTTCGCTTCCAAAGTTACAATTGAGCCCTGTTGAATGGGTTGTTTAAATGAAACATTATTGACAGCCGCAGTAACAACAACGCGCTTGCAGTGTCTATGCGCTGCAACACTCGAAATGACATCCATCCAAGCCAATAATTCACCACCGAACAAATTGCCCAATGTATTTGTGTCATTCGGTAAAACAACCTTTGTAGTAATAGATAAAGTTTCTTTTGCTGTTTTTGCTTTCATAACCTTCTTTTTTACAAAATTACGATTCCAAACCCCCTTTACTGAAAATATTCTTCTTTTTTTGAAACAATTTGATTCTTTTTTCGAAGAATATAGAATCAACGTACATTAGTGTTCGTTGTTATTTTAACTTTACGTCTTATGAGCGAAATGAACCAATTAATTAGTGAATTCCCGAACAACTTTTTAGAAGCAAAAGAAATTGCTTTAAAAGCAAATTTTCAACAACCTAAAAACGAAATTCACAACATTGTGATTTGTGGAATGGGCGGTTCTGGTATTGGAGGAAGTTTGGTTGCCAAATGGTTGGAAAATGAATTGTCAGTTTCAGTCACAGTTGTTAAAGATTATAGTCTTCCTGCCTTTATTTCTAAGAACTCTTTAGTGATTGGATCGTCTTATTCGGGAAATACAGAAGAAACAATAAGCGCAGTTAAAGAAGCTGTTGCGAAAGGAGCACATATTATCGGAATCACTTCTGGTGGTAAAATGTTAGAGTTGTGTAAATCAAAAGCATTTGACGTAGTTGTTGTGCCGGGTGGAAATCCTCCGAGAACAGCACTTGCGTTTTCAATCGTTCAATTGGTTAACATTTTCATTCAATTGGGAATGGCCAATGGAAAACGAATGGACGAAATGATGGCCGGTCAGCAATTGATAGTGAAAGAAGAAGTTGGAATCAAAGCAGAAGCAAGAAAATTAGCTGAATACTTGACAGGAAAAGTTGGTATTTGGTACGGAACATCTGATTATGAGCCAGTATTGGTTCGGGCTCGTCAGCAGTTTAATGAGAATGGAAAGGCCTTAGGTTGGAGCCATTCGATTCCTGAAATGAACCACAACGAATTAGTTGGATGGGGAGGTGGAGACGAACGTTTTGCTGCTGTATTCATTGATACGAAGGGGAACCATACAAGAAATGACAAGAGAATCGAGATTACAAAAAGTAAAATTGAAGCATATTCAACTGTTCATTCTATTCAAGCAAAGGGAGAAAGTCAAATTGAACAATCGATTTACATTATCAACATTGTAGATTGGGCTTCACTTTACCTTGCTGAAATGGAAAACACAGATCCAATTGATATTACTGTTATCGATTTCTTGAAATCTGAATTGTCTAAATTCTAATGCCTGTTGTAAAGTACAAGAACCTTGGGTTAATAGATTATAAGGAGGCATGGGAATATCAAGAAAATCTTTTTAAAGGAACAGTTGATCAAAAGATTCGCATTCGAAAAGAAGAATCGACTGAACCTACTCAAAATTACATTTTGTTCTGTGAGCATCCGCATGTTTATACACTCGGAAAAAGTGGAAAAAAGGAACATCTTTTATTGGATGAAAACACGCTCGCTGAGAAGGAAGCGCGCTATTATGAAATCAATCGGGGTGGTGATATTACGTATCACGGACCTGGACAATTGGTTGTCTATCCAATTTTTGATTTGGACCATTTCTTTTCAGACATTCATAAATACCTCCGCTATTTGGAAGAAGCGGTGATTCAAACCTTGCTTGAGTTCGGTATTGAATCCGGAAGAGTAGAAGGTTTAACAGGTGTTTGGATTGAGGGAGATAAGCCCACAGCTCGAAAAATTTCTGCTTTTGGCGTTAAAAGTTCAAGATGGGTGACCATGCACGGAATTGGATTTAACGTCAACTCAGACTTGTCTTATTTTTCGCACATTGTTCCTTGCGGAATCCAAGATAAAGCCGTAACTTCAATGGAGCACGAACTGGGTAGAACTGTCAATTTTAAGGAAGTGTCCTCGGTCTTAAAAGAAAAATTGGCACGACAATTCGAGTATTCTTACGAGGATATGTAACTCGTAAAAGAAACACAGAACATTTCATGATCGTATTTTTAATCATTCTTGTATTGATAAATGCATTTATCATCCTTTCAGGTCGATTGTATCTCTACAAGGGGATTGCCAATACATACCTCAAAGGTCGTTCAGGGCCTTCAATCTATGATTTGGATGTCTTTCACTCTTCTCACATTAAAAAAGGCGGTCAGGTTTCGGACTTAAAGAAATGCGTTCAACCCGAACCTTTGAAAATTCCCGAAAACTATCGTAGTTATTTAGAAGAGCTCGATACCAAGGCGATTTTAGTAATGAAGAACAACGAACTCATTTACGAAGAATATTGGGGTGAACACGACGAAAATTCCTATTCCAATTCGTTTTCCATGTCCAAAACGATTGTGTCCCTTCTCATCGGAATCGCAGTTGATGAAGGTAAAATCGGAAGCCTTGACGATAATGTTTACACCTATCTTCCTGAATACCAAGATCATGCTAGAAAAATAATCACGATTCGTCATTTACTGCAAATGGCTTCTGGATTAAATTGGATTGAAAGTAGCGCGAATCCTTTGTCTGATAATGCCGAATCCTATTACGGAACAAATTTAAGAGGACATTTAGGAAGGCAAAAAAGAATAAGCGAGCCGGGGGAAATCTTCAATTATCAAAGTGGAAATTCTCAACTGCTTGGAATGATCATTGAAAAGGTGACTGGAATGACCTTGAGTGCTTATACTGAATTGAAAATTTGGTCAAAAATTGGAATGCAGGGCGACGCGTATTGGAGTTTGGATAAAAAATACGGAATTGAAAAAGCATTCTGTTGTTTGTATGCTAATGCACGCGATTATGCTCGATTGGGTCAGCTTATATTAAACAAAGGCGTTCATGACGGTGAACAAATTCTTCCACGTTGGTATTACGAAGAAATGGTCGCTGAAAATTCTCTGTCCACAATGGAAGGATTACCAAATTCAAGATATGGACTGCACATGTGGTCCTATCGAGGAGGAGAATATCCTGTTTATTATTGTCGGGGGATTCGTGGTCAATACTTGATTTGTATACCCGAAGAAAATTTGCTAATTGTCCGCTTAGGAACAAAAAGAAAACCTGATTTCGAGATTCCAGAAAACCGTAAAAACGCCCCTATTTTCGTAGAGCAAAACAAGCATAAAATCGGACATTGTCTGGGTATATTTGAATATATTGCGCTCGGTAAAAATTTAGCATCCCAAATAAAAGATTAAATGCGTGACGAACTTCTAGGGCCCAAAGTCGAAAATGTCGGAGTGGCAGTTGTTCAAAGTTTGAACGAGTTAAATGAAAAACTTTACAACGTTTACATTCTGAATTTAAGAGACGAAATCATTGATGAGATTCTCATAACGAGCAAAGGTTACGGCATGAATATAAATTCGGGAGAAAAAATAGAAACTTCAACCTTGCGTCATAAAATAGATTTATTGATGCCCAATGAATTCGCATTAATTGAACCCATTATGGAAGATGTATTTGGTCTTTCAAATGAATATTGGGTGAGTTTTTGGAGTCATGATAAAATGTATGACAAGAAATTCATTTTTGTTCCCGAGACTATTTCCGAAGAAAACATGAAGTCCATCCCGATTATTGGTGAGAAAGGTGTTTTGATCATGTGAGATTAATCGTTCATTCAAAGCATTTTGTATATTTGCGTATAGCATTTTATTATTTTTGAAATAGAAGATTATGTTAAAGTCAGCTCTGTCTAAAAGTTTAATTGTTGTAGGGATCGTCGGATCAATCCTCATGTTTAATTCTTGCTCTTATACCAAACCGGAAAAACAGGACGCAGATAGTATTGACATTAACGAAGATTATTACGAGTTTCAAGCATTTGACATGACAGATCATGGTGTTAAAGCGTATATCTTTTTGCCAGACGAAACGGCAAATATTGGAGCTTCAACAAAACCTGATGTTCGACACATTCAAGATGATATTTATTGGGAAATAAATGTAGGGCCAAACTTCTCGATGCAAATTGAGGATTATGCTTCTATCAGTAACTTGGTGAAGGTTGAGAAGAAGGAATTGGACACAAAGAAATTTTTTAAAGTAAGGTATTTGGTGGATGATAAAGATTTGATCGTTTACGAAAGAATACTTTTAGTCAAAGGAACAGACAAAGCCTCCCCTTTAGTAGGAGTTGAGCACAAAACATATCATGTCTACGGACAAAAAACAATTGATGGTGTGACATACGCACTTGAATCAAGAGAAGAAGGTTTCGAAAAGAAAATCATTGAGTTGATGGCCAAATCGATTCGCTCATTTAAGTCGAAAACGGCAAGTTAATTCGAAGAATCCCTTAGGAAAATAATGGAATTGGTAAAAGAGAACGTCCTAGACGTATTGGCTGTTGTAATGGAGCCAGATCTAAAAAAAGATATAGTTTCAGCTAATTTAGTTGAAGATTTAAAAATTGAAAACAACTCGGTTTCTCTAAAGGTTTTGGTGTCCAATCCAGCATTGCACGCCAGACGTAGAATGCAGGAGGCGGTGGAATTCAACTTGAAGAATAAGTTTGGTAAAAACCTTGAAATTGTTTGCGAAGTAGCAGCAATGCCAGCAAAAGAAATCGAAAGTGCCAACCAACGAAAAATTTTACCTGAAGTAAAGCACATTGTTGCAATTGCATCGGGTAAAGGTGGGGTTGGAAAATCTACCATTACTGCAAATTTGGCAGGTGGATTGGCGAAGGCAGGTTTCAAAGTAGGAATTGTTGATGCAGATATTTATGGACCTTCGATGCCAACAATGTTTGATGTTGTAGAAGACCGTCCAACAATGCTAGATATTGATGGAGTTCCAAAGATTAACCCTGTTATGAGCCACGGAATTAAAATTCTATCCATCGGGTTTTTCACGGATCAAGACAATGCTGTGGTGTGGAGAGGGCCAATGGCTTCGAAAGCGTTAACCCAAATGTTCACTGATGCGCATTGGGGAGAATTGGACTACCTTTTAATTGATTTGCCTCCTGGGACAGGTGATATTCATTTATCGTTAGTGCAAACCGTTCCATTGGATGGAGCGATAATTGTTAGCACACCTCAAGAAGTAGCGTTGGCAGATGCAAGAAGAGGAGTGAACATGTTCAAATTGGACACGATCAAAGTTCCTGTTTTGGGAATTATTGAAAACATGGCCTGGTTTACGCCGGCGGAACTGCCTGATAACAAATACTATATATTTGGACGCGACGGGGCTAAGAACTTAGCTGCTGGAATGGATGTGCCATTTTTAGGTCAAATTCCATTGGTACAGGGTGTACGTGAAGCAGGTGATGTTGGAAGACCAGCTGTTTTCCAAGAAAACACACCAATTTCTGAGGCTTTTGATGAATTAGTTCGTAAATTCGTAGAGCGCGTAAAAACGGCTAAAGACGAATAAAATGTCAATCAACAAAGAAGTAATCGAAGTTAAGGTTCTGGCAGCATTGGATCAATTGCGTCCATTTTTGGAAGCAGATGGTGGCAACATGGAACTTGTTGAAATTAAAGACGACGCAACGGTTGTTGTTCGCTTACTTGGCGCTTGTAGTGATTGCTCAATGTCCATGATGACACTCAAAGCAGGACTTGAAGAACAAGTCAAAAAAATGGCTCCTGAAGTGAAGCAAGTGGTCGCTATTAATATGCCTGAGCTAGCGTAAATTACTCGTTTGAGATCTATATATAGTTTACTTCTTATTGCGTTCCTAGGAACTATTCTAGCCGTAATCTGGCAAGAATACAACTTGACTTATGTCGAAAAAGTAAATCCGAATAAAACAGAGCACGGTATCATTCGTACCGCCGATGATGCCAGTTATGTTCAGCCTCCCATGAATTTGAAGAACCGCGGAACATGGAAGGACAACTCGGCTGGAAACAGTTCCTACTATCAGCGGCCTCCGGGTTACGGGATGCTTTATTTAGCAAGTTCACACCTCTATCCTTCGAATCCATATGTAGTTATAAAAACCATTCAAATTCTTGGTTTTTTCGTATCAATTCTCCTGGTATTTAAGCTTCTCATTCAATATGGTTTAAATCAGAAGTGGGCCTTGGTTGCAACAGGGCTGTATGCCTTTTTGCCCAATTTCAGCGGGTTCATTTACCATTCAATAACTGAAGGAATTACTCCGGTATTGCTTTTATGGTCGATTTATGAATGGACAAAACTCCTTCAAGTAAATCAAGGGAGTTCTCAAGTGATAAGCTTCCGTTGCTTTCTATCAAATGGATTCTTGTTGCTTGTACGACCTCAATTGATTGTGTTTGTAATCGTTTTCATAGTTTATTTATTGACTCAAGCGAAGAACCAAATTGGCCGCTTTAAGTCTACTTATATTTTTGCCGTTCACAATGTGGCAAGTCCGTGTGATGAGCATTTCAGGATCAATGGGAATGCATCCAATCTATTCGTATACGAACCATTCATTTTACAGGCCACCGCACGAAGCGCTTGGGAATTTGTTTAAGGTATGGGAGTATAAGAGCGATCGGTTTCATGAAACAATAGGTCCGTTGCTTACAGATACTTCAGAGGTAACTCGAGAAAGAGCATTATTGAATATTCCAGAGAAATACCGAGCGGAATTGGAGCTAATTTTGTGCGAATACCAAGAAGTAAGTGCGCTTGAGCTGTCGGGGATCTTAAATCAGAATTTAAACGAGGAATTGGATGAAGAAACGGCTTTCGTCAAACACGCGAATGCTTTAACAAAGAAGTTGGCGAAAGAGAATATATTGGATGCTTTTGTAAAAACGCCAATAAGCAGTGCGACAGAACTGTTCGTGAATTCTCACCTCCATCTAACTATTTTTCAAGTGAAATTTCGAGGAGTAATTGGGATGGAAGCGCTTCGTTGGATTTCCTTATTGGCCGTTTTATTTGGAATCTTAGCCCTATTTATTCTTTCACTATTTGGACGGAATGTTCCCATTTTATTGTGGCTTATTTGTCTTTCGTCTGTAATAACGATTTTGTATTTGGTGTTTGTTCAACGTTTGAATGAAGAGCGTTATTTAACGCCGCTTTTGCCATTGGCATTTATAGCTTCAACATGGCTAATTCAGTCACTAGTTCGGCGCGTTCACAAATAAAATTCCTGCTTCAGAACCTGATTCAACGCTCCCTTTTTTCTCAATAACTGCCGCCCCATCCGCATATACAAATGCAAAGATCAAGAACAGTAAAAGAAGTATAGAAAATACAAAGAGAAACTTATTGGAGAATGTTGTTCGCATAACTGGAGAAATTTAAAGTTATAACTTAATAACGCCAAAAGAGTTACAACAATTTATTTCGATTACTCGATTTTTAGAATCGCATTACTTTTTGATCGTTCGATTCGATTATTCTTCGAATTATCGAACGAATTCAATAGCAGGATTTATTTCCACAAAAAAACCGACCTGAAATTAATCAAGCCGGTATTTATTAAGGTTTTTGCAATCGCGTAGTCTATCGATCATTCGATTTGATTACGCTTCGAACTAAGCTCCTGCAAAATTTGCGCTTACTTTCTCCCAGTTAACAACATTGAAAAATGCGTTAATGTAATCTGGACGTCTGTTTTGGTAGTTCAAATAATAAGCATGTTCCCAAACATCCAATCCTAAAATTGGCGTTCCACCACATCCATGTCCCATGATCGGGTTGTCTTGGTTTGGCGTAGAACAAACTTCTAATGCTCCATTTTTTAAGCAAAGCCATGCCCAACCAGAACCAAATCGAGTTGCTGCTGCTTTCGCAAAACTATCTTTAAAAGTATCGAATGATCCAAAAGCGCTATCAATTGCAGCAGCAAGATCTCCAGTTGGAGCTCCACCGCCATTTGGTGACATTACTTTCCAGAACAAGCCGTGGTTCCAATATCCACCACCATTGTTTCTAACAGCAGGTGAATCTGAACATGTTTTTAAAATATCCTCGATAGACTTTCCTTCAAACTCAGTTCCCGCGATCGCATTGTTTAAGTTGTTCGTGTATCCGTTATGGTGCTTAGAATGGTGGATCTCCATCGTTCTAGCATCAATATGTGGCTCCAATGCATCGTATGCATATGGTAATTCAGGTAATTCAAATGACATATGTTTGTATTTAATTAGATTCTTCCCAAATGTAGTAATTCAGAATAGAAATTAGTATTGCCTTTACTTATATTTTCATCGAGTCTTTCTATGTCACCCTTCTTTCTCAACGTTAAATAGGTTCTTCTTCGGAGTATTCTGGAATGATTAATCCTCAATAATCATTGAGTTCGTTGCATTTATGATGGCATAATCTATAGTTTTCATATGCTCGTCTGCTTTTTACTTTTTGTCTTGTAAAAAGACGGTATAATTTCCATCTTTAATGTATGAATATACCCCGAATAGATTTACCCTGAATTGTTGTTTTAGGATGTGGATTTGTGGGAATAAAATTTATCCAGAAAATGGATTCGGTGAAGGAGAAGATTTAATGATTTGAGATGAACTGATTTTAATTCAAATTATACAGTGATGTTGTAATGGAAGGTTTGTGATAAGCATAAAATCTTACCATCCTACTTCTCGTATTTCTCTGTATACTTCTTGTACAAATCACTCTGCATATTTTCCAATGACATAAAAACCCCATCAATCATTCCCAAGGCAAGATTGTTCGTTCGCATGTCTAAAGCATTTCCGTCAGAAACAAACAGCGTTGCTGACTTTCCAACTTCAAGGCTTCCATACATTTTATCGATGCCTAAAATCTCACAGCTAGAAAGGCTTACAGATCGAATGGCTTGTTCTTCGGTTAAACCGTAAGCCATTGCCGTTCCCGCAAGGAAAGGGATGTTACGCGCGTTCATTGCTTCCATTCCACCTGCATTTTGAATACAGAATTGAACATTTCCAGCCTGTAACAAAGCCGGAAGTTTATACGGAAGATCAATATCGTCGGATTCATTGCTCGGCAAGGTATGCGGCCTTTTTAACATTACTGGAATCTTTGCATCGGATAGTTTCCGAGTAATTAAGTGCGAATCATAGCCGCCTACAATCACCGGGAATTTGATGTCGTATGCCGCGCTGAATTCAATGATATCCTGCAATTGCTGTAACTCATTGGCATGGAAGAAAACACGTTTGCTTCCTTTAAAACAAGCACGCATTGCCTCAAGTCGGCCGTCTACTTCTTCAACGTTTCCATCGCTTGAATACGCTTTTGCCATATCAAAGAATGTTTTGATTTCTTGAACCTGTTCTGCGTATTTTTCATTTGATTTTTTTGGAGCAGGTTCTGCCCACCAACCACCACCCTGGATACTTGATGGCCAATTTAAGTGGATGCCGTCGTCTTTTAAGATCGTTGCGTCTTCCCAATTCCATCCGTCCATTTTCATAATAGATGACGTTCCAGAAATTTTTCCACCTCGTGGCGTTGCTTGCGTAATTAAAACGCCATTTGTTCTTACAGTACTGATCACTTTAGATTCGACATTGAACGCAATTTGACTTCGGATATGAGGATTGTATGACCCCAATTCTCGGTAATCACGTGTTGCCTTAACGGCGTCTATTTCTGTAATTCCAAGTGTTGAATTTGGAGCTACAAACCCTGGGTAAACCTCTTTTCCATTCAGATGAATGATCGTATCCCATTCCGCTGGCTCATAAGAAAAAGCAAGCGAATTTTTGACCAAAATGATTTCACCATCTTCAATACCAATTAAGGCACTTTCGATCGTTTCACCGTTTCCAACATGCAGAAAACCGTTGATCAATAAAACCTTTGATGACTCTTGTCCAAAGGCTTTAGAGCAAAGAAGAACAAGTGCAAATGCGATTAAATTTCTTTTCATATTAATGGTGGTTTTCTTCTGTTGATTCTTCTTCTCCAATTGTATCACAGTGGAAGTGTCCTGTTTTCTTTTTAAAGAAGGTTCGCTTCTTTCTTCCGCTGTTATTATCGTCTAACATCATTGAAATGATTCGAGCTTTCTCCGCTTGATTCGTTTTTCGCATTTCAGCATCGCGCTCTATGTCGTAAAGCACCATTCCATCAATAATTGTCTGTTCAACTTTCGCTAGAATTGACAACGGATGATCCGACCAAACAACAACATCCCCGTCTTTTCCAATTTTTAAACTTCCCATTCGATCATCAAGGTGAAGTAATTTCGCAGGATTTAAAGTAACCATCTTCAAAGCGTCCTCTTCCGACATACCACCGTATTTAACTGCCTTAGCTGCTTCTTGGTTCAGTCTTCGTCCCATTTCAGCATCATCGGAGTTAATGGCCACCACAACGCCTTGTTCGTTCATTAGAGCCGCGTTGTATGGGATTGCATCGTTGACTTCGTACTTATACGCCCACCAATCTGAGAACGTTGATCCACCTGCGCCATGTTCAACCATTTTGTCGGCAAGTTTATAGCCTTCCAAAATATGCGTAAACGTGTTGATTTTAAATCCCATTGAATCGGCGACGTGCATTAACATGTTTATTTCTGATTGCACATAAGAGTGACACGTAACGAATCGTTTGCTCGTCACTATTTCATACAATGTTTCGAGTTCCAAATCTTTTCTTGGCTCAACTTTCGTTGAACCATTTTTGAAATCTTCCCATTCTTTAGCGTATTCTTTTGCTCGAGAAAAGGCATCGTAATACATTTGTTCAACACCCATTCTTGTTTGTGGGAACCGACCTCCGTTGCCCCAATTTGAGCGTTTTACATTTTCTCCTAGGGCAAACTTTATAAAAGGATCCGCATTTTCAATGAGCATCTCTTCAGCGGTAAATCCCCATTTCAATTTGATCAATGCAGACTGTCCACCCACTGGGTTTGCGGAACCATGCAGTAATTGAGAAGCAGTTACTCCACCTGATAATTGGCGGTAAATATTAATATCTTTAGGATTGACCACGTGTCCAATGCTTACTTCTGCCGAAATAGCTTGGCCTCCTTCATTAACACCTTTTGAAATTGCAATGTGAGAGTGCTCATCAATAATTCCAGCAGTTACGTGCTTGCCTTTTGCATCAATTACGTGAGCGCCGAGCGGTGTTGGATAATTTCCTCGTCCAATAAAAATGATCTTTCCTTCTTTAATTACAATGTGTGCATCTTCAATTACTCCCGACTCCTCGTTGGTCCAAAGAGTTGCATTTTTAATAATTACTGATTCTTGTTCAGGAAACGTTTTGAAACCATAAGCTAAATTTGGAAACCATGTTTGGGACGTTGTGTCACCAACAGATAATTGGTTTACTTTTTTCTTCGTTGCTTTTCCTTTTTTACTTCGAATCCCTGCCCACTGAATCCACTCACCATTTGGCAAAAAACCTTCTCCTTCAAAAACTCCCAGTCGAGACGTAACTTTTCCTCTCAATGAAACGCTTCCATAGAGATTATCGTTTTTAATGTTGAACTGAAGCGTAATATCGTTGTTTTTGTAATCGACAAAAAGGTTCACCGTTGTATCAACTAAAACACCTTTTTTAGTCTGTCTGTACGTGATTTTTCCGCTGTATTTCGTTCCTTTTTCCTTTATTTCGATGGGGTACTTCGTTCCAGAAAAAGAAAGATTGTATTTACCAATTAGTGTCTCATTGATTGGAGTTGTATTATGAACTTTCCGTTTTCCAAGAAGCCAAGATTCTAAAATTTGTGCTTCGGTATCGAAAGGATTGGCATCATAAATGATGAAGCTCGCTAGTTTCCCTTTTGCCAAAGAGCCGAGCCTATCATCAACACCGAGGAGTTGTGCAGGAGACATTGTGAGTGCATTCAATGCTTGCTCAGGAGATAGTCCATTTTCAATAGCCCTTCTAAGGTTTTCCCAGAAGTCCTTAGATTTTAAATCATTTCCAGACAAACAAATTGGAACACCATGGTTCGCCAATATCGAAGGATTCATCGGAGCCATTTCCCAATGTTTTAGTTCGCTAAGTGGAATTTGTCTTGCCACATAAGGGTTTTGAACGTCGTAAGCCTCAGGAAAATTAAGGGGTAAAACAACCATCGGTTTTGTTTCTGCAAGTTGATTAATGATTTCATATTCATTTCCAGATCCTAAAAAGTTGAATTTTATTTCGAATTCATCACCTATTGTTTGTGCTCTTAAAACTTCTAATTTGTCCCTTGTTTCTAAAAACATCGGGGCTTTCAACTGTTCATTGATCGCCGCAAGTGAAAGATTTAAATTGTCGTTGTTTGATTTGTACCAGTGCGCATCGTAAAATGTTTGACGAAGCAAAGCAATCGATCCCATTTGAGAGGAAGGATAACTCTGTTTCGAAATACCTTTTTGAAAGGAGAAGAAGCTAGAAGTTGTTGCCAATAAATACGACTCACTTCCTGAAACCAGCGAAACAAATGCCCCCTCACCTCTGGCGATTCCGTCATTTTGGTGCGTTAGTGCAAAACCAAATCCTTTTTCAATTAATGCAGCCGAAGCCTTTTCGTCGTATAAATATGTTTCAGAAGCTTCGTATTCAGGATGTATCGCCTGATTCCAGTAAAATGCGCCGTCTCTAGTCGTTGTTTTCGGAGCTACTGCTTTTGAAATTCCCACATTTGAATTTAATTCTATAAACGCAGGTAAAATTACTTTCCCTTTGCAGTCAATTTCAACAGCTTCTTTGGGAATAGCAATTAATCCTGACATTCCTATGCTTTGAATCTTGTCGTTTTTTATGAGGACAGTTCCATTTGATATTTTCTCAGTTGGCGAAACATAGATTGTAGCATTTTTCAATGCATAATAGGTCGGGTTCGACTCTTTAAGTCCATTTGAAGGTTCAGATTGGGCGATTACTGATAAAGTAATCAAAAGAATACTAACTGTTAAAATCAATTTCATGCGGGCTCTTGTTTGTTCTGACGTGAAATTAATCAATGTAAGGACAACTGTTAGCATTGTGAATGATGCATTTTAGTATTTTTGTAAAAAAAAAGATATGTACAACGGATTGGTTCACGCACACTCAGGTTTAAGATGGATAGTCTTAATTCTACTTCTTGCAGCTATTTTCAATGCAGCAAAATCATTGACTTCTGGCAGGTACGAGAAGAAAGATAAAATGCTTAATCTTTTCGCAATGATTTCCTTGCATACTCAACTTTTAATTGGACTCGTTTTGTATTTCATAAGTGATCGTGTTCAGTTTGACAAAGGATGGATGAGTGATCGTGGGCTTCGATTTTACGGAATGGAACACATTTTAGTAATGGTCATAGCAATTGCAATTATTACGATTGGTAGATCTAAAGCAGAAAAGAAATTAATCGGATCGCGAGATAAGCACAGAAGGATCTTAATCAACTATACAGTTGGATTGATTCTAATTTTAGCTTCTATTCCATGGCCATTTTCATTCTGGGCTATATTAGGCGGCGGATGGTCATAAAATCAATAACAATACTATTGTTTTTAGGCTTAACGCTTGTTGGGTGCGAAGAACCACCGAATCCATCCGAAAATCCTGATTATAAATCGAGATCTGGAGAAAAGATATACAAAGAAAGATGTACCACTTGTCACGGAGCAGATGGTAAACTAGGCGATTCAGGAGCAAAAGATTTATCTGTATCAAAGATGGATTCAGGAGCTATTGCTAGGATCATTAAGAACGGGAAGAACGGAATGCCGAGACAGGGAAAATACATTTACAATGACGAAGAAATGAGCAATACTGTTCAATACGTCAAATCCTTGAGAAAATAACATGGGAGAAGGTCATATAATGGTAGATGCGGTTAACGAACCGTGTGTTTTGGTTAGTGTTATCAGCCAAGGAACTACTGAAGCGCAGGCTGAAGAATATTTAGACGAATTGGAATTTCTTGCTTTAACGGCGGGTTCAATTGCGCAGAAACGGTTTACGCAAAAGGTTGAAAAGCCAAACCCAAAAACCTATATTGGTAAAGGGAAACTAGAAGAAATCCGGGCGTATATTTCATCGAATTCTATTGATGTCGTAATTTTTGATGATGAATTAAGTCCATCACAGGCTCGAAATATTGAGTTTGTTTTGGAAGTTAAAATACTTGATCGAAACCATCTTATTCTGGATATATTCGCCAGTCGTGCTAGAACGGCAAACGCAAAAACTCAGGTAGAACTTGCGCAATTGCAATACTTATTGCCGCGTTTGACCAACCTGTGGACACATCTTGACCGTCAAAAAGGGGGGATTGGAATGAGAGGACCGGGTGAAACTGAAATCGAAACGGACCGTCGAATTATTCAAGACAAAATAGCACTTTTAAAGGAAAGACTTAAGAAAATAGACAAGCAGAAAACGGTTCAACGTGGTAACCGTGGACAATTAGTTAGAACGTCTCTTGTTGGGTACACCAACGTTGGGAAAAGTACAATCATGAACATGTTGAGTAAGTCAGACGTTTTCGCTGAAAACAAATTATTCGCAACGCTTGACACGACTGTGAGAAAAGTTGTAATCGGAAACCTTCCTTTCTTGATGGCTGATACGGTTGGTTTTATTCGAAAATTGCCGCATTTATTAATTGATTCATTTAAGTCGACTTTAGATGAGGTTCGTGAATCTGATTTATTAATCCATGTACTGGATATTTCACACCCAAGTTTTGAAGATCATTTTAACGTGGTGAAAGACACACTGGTGGAAATTGACGATTCTTCGAAGCCAACGATCGTGATCTTCAATAAAATTGATGCTTACGTTCATGAAAAGAAGGATGACGACGATTTAACACCTATGGAACCTAAGAATTATTCTTTGGAAGATTTGAAGAAAACTTGGATGGCTAAATTGGAAAATTCAAAATGCGTTTTCATCTCAGCTATAAATAAAGAGAACATCGAAGAATTAAAGGAAGTTATTTATTCTGATGTCAAAACGATCTTTCAAGAACGGTACCCTTACCACAACTTCTTGTACTAAAAAAAGGCTAAATTACTGCCATATAGCGACTTGAGCGGTAATTATTGCTCCGATTCCATAAAGGTAGCACTGTAAAATAAACAACAGAACAAATAAGAGTGGAGTGTATAATGCGTTCGGTCTATTGATTCTCTTTTAAACTAATGAGAAGTAACAATGACAATTGATTGAACGTTTTTGCTGTACAAAGACACTACTGCTTTTAACTAAGGACTTATCTAACAAAAAAAACCTCTCTCGATTGAACCAAGAGAGGGATTTTTTGTTCTTAAGATTTTATTTTCCAATAACGACTTGAACGAAACCATGACCGATAACAGGTTCAGGGGACTCACCAGGACCTGTTGCAGAATACTTGTAGAAATAAGTTCCTTCACCAGCAGGTGTTCCGCCAGGTGTTTTTCCGTCCCAAGTTGGATTCACTCCATTGCTTTCGTGCATTACGTTACCCCATCTGTTAATGATTACCAATTCAACGTTAACCGCGTTGGTAATATCCATTTCAAAGATATCGTTTGCACCATCACCGTTTGGTGTAATGATGTTTGGAGCTTCAACCGTTGGTGTAGGATAAAAACAAGATCCATCATCAATAGTCGCTGTAGAATTGTAATTCGTTGCTGCTGGGTCTGTACAACCACAAGGTTCAACTGTAATGCTTTGTTGAGTCACAGATGGACATCCTGCAGCATCATAAGCCGTTAATATTACAATAGCGTCTGTTAAGAATGTCTCTGTTTGATTGGCCATTCCGTTTACGTTTTGAACATTTCCATTGCCAAAGTCCCACTCAAAAGTGACCGAGTTTTGACTCGTATTTGTGAATTCAATAATTAGCGGTGAACAGCCAATAGAAACACTAGTTGTGAAGTTGGCCAATGGTGGATTCAATACATCAACAAACATACTATCTTCAACATTACACACGTCATCTTGAACAGTGAAGTAATACCAACCTGTTGGCAGTATTTGTGGCGTGGCTGTGCCATCGACACTAATCGTACCTCCTTGACCTGGACCTGACCAATTGTAAAATGGCTGACCCAATGCATCTGTTACTCCAATGACAGATGCAGATACGAATCCATCCGAGAGACAGGAACTAGCTGGACCAGCGAACATGGTGTCAATCTGCAAAGTTTGATTTAAAGTTATTGTTACTGTATCAGAATCCGTGTATCCACAAGCATCAGTTACTGTCACGTAATAATCTATAGATCCAGTAAGACCCGAATTGGTCGATGCCAAATAAACGGTGTCTCCAACTTGATTTAATGGGTCAGACCAAGTAAAAGTGTAAGGTCCTAAACCACCTTGAGCCGTTACAACAACTTGAACTGAATCATTAGCACATGGAATTATTGGGTCTGGCTCATTAATAGGAATTGGCACTGAATCTAAGAAATACAAGGTTCCACTCGAAATTATTGTATCACCACAAACAGTAATAGTTTCAGTAGTAATTGTTACGTATTCCAAATTATCAGGAAACCCATCTGCCAATGGGTCTATTGTTAATATTATTGTGTCTTGACCAGGAAGGAAAGTAACTGGGTTCGGAAGGTTTGGATAATCAGCACCCATAGTTGCAGTTCCTGTAACAACATAATTGATGACTAATGTATCGCCAATTTGAGACTGTGGACGGATAAACATTAAGTCAGCTGTCGAACATCCCTCAATAACAGTTGTGTCGCCAGACACAGTAGCTACTGCAACTTGAACTGCCTCAGATGCGAATGAGTTCGCTTGAAGAAAAACTCCAGAATCATAAGATTGATCGCCTACGTTTGAAATTGCTAATTTAATATGATATGTTTGACCACATTGTACGGTTGCATTTGCAGAAAGCAAAGTAGTCGTTCCATCATATTCAATCGCGGTTCCATAAGCAGCACCAGCTAAATTGTTTTGGTAATACGCAGGGTATTGACCTGCCCCAGGACCTAGGTTGTTAATTGTTACTGGAATATTTGTTCCAGGGATAATTGCCAAATTTGCTCCACCACCAGGATAGCCGCCCAATGCATACGGACCAGTAACTCCAGGTCCCCAAAGAAAGAATCCAAAGGCATCGTTAAAAGTAGAAGGTGAGAATTCTGGATACTCATCGGACCCAAAAATATAGTTAAATGAAATTGTATCTCCAGATGGAATGAAGTCAAACTCCAAGACAATTCCATTTGTAGGAGCAGCGTTTGCAATTGCATTTAAATGAGGATCACCTGAAACGTTTGGCGTAGCAGGGTTATTGTCCGTATAGCTTCCTATTGAATTTGGCCCAATTGCCCCGATTCCATTTCCCGTTGAAAGCAATACTCCACTATTTATAGGGAAAGTTGTTCCAGACGCGTCAAAATAAGTGCAGTTACCTTGAATATTATTAGAGTTAAGTGGCGAGCCGTTCACAGTAATATTCGATGCTGTTACTCCAAAACCAAGAATAATATTCTCAACAAGCCACAAGGGGGTCTCAGTAGTTGTTACTGTAATTTGAGAATTAGCACTGAACGAATAGGCCGTTAATGCTAGAAGCGATGCTATGAATTTTATCTTCATAATAAGTTGGAATGTAGTTATTCTAAGGGGTAGACTACTTAGATTATAAAATGGTTGCACTAAAAATCCAATAAAGTCAGAAGAATACCTAATCTTTTTAAGAAAATAACGACTTTTAGATGATCAAAAGAGAAAGCAATATGAACAACACACAGGTATTTATATCCGAGAACAAAGAAAGATTTTTGGAAGAATTATTAAATTTACTTCGAATCCCTTCGGTATCAGCGGACCCGTCTTTTTCGAAAGACGTGAATAAAACAGCAGATGAAGTGGCAAAACGATTGACGGAGGCAGGTGCCGAGAATGTTGAGATTTGTCAAACAGAGGGATATCCAATTGTTTACGGAGATAAAATATTTGATGCAAGTTTGCCAACGATTTTGGTTTATGGACATTACGATGTTCAACCTGCAGATCCTATTGAATTATGGGACAGCCCGGCCTTTGAACCGGTAGTTAAAACTACTGAAATTCATCCAGAAGGAGCCATTTTCGCACGTGGAGCTTGTGACGATAAAGGTCAGATGTTTATGCATGTGAAAGCATTTGAATCGATGATGAAAACGGACGAACTTCCGTGTAACGTAAAGTTTATGATTGAAGGTGAAGAAGAGGTTGGAAGTATGAACCTTGGAATCTTCGTTAAAAACAACCACGAAAAATTAAAAGCAGATGTAATTCTTATTTCTGATACAGGAATGTTAGCGAACGATGTTCCCTCAGTAACAACGGGTTTAAGAGGATTGAGCTACGTTGAAGTTGAGGTGACAGGTCCAAACAGGGATTTACATTCAGGTTTGTATGGTGGATGTGTGGCCAATCCAATTAACGCTTTGGCTAAAATGATAGCTTCGTTGCACGATGAGAACAATCATATTACAATCCCAGGATTTTACGATAAAGTAGTTGACCTTTCAGACGAAGAACGAGTAGAAATGGCAAAAGCGCCTTTTAGTAAAGAAGCATATTGCACAGCACTTGACATCGCTGATGTTATGGGAGAAGCGGGATACACTACTCCAGAAAGAGGTTCGATTCGCCCAACATTAGATGTGAATGGAATTTGGGGAGGATATATTGGTGAGGGAGCTAAAACCGTAATTGCTTCCAAAGCGTATGCTAAAATCTCAATGCGATTGGTTCCAGATCAAGACCCAGAAGAGATCACGAATTTGTTTCTAACGCATTTTAATTCAATTGCTCCAGCGGGAACTAAGGTTAAGGTAACGCCGCATCACGGAGGCGAACCGGCTGTAACCCCCATTGATTCAATAGGTTACAAGGCTGCAAGTATGGCCTACGAAAAAACGTTTGGAAAGAAACCAATTCCTGTAAGAAGCGGTGGGTCAATTCCAATTGTTGCAATGTTCGAAAAAGAACTCGGTTTGAAGTCAATTTTGATGGGATTTGGATTGGATAGTGATGCAATTCATTCACCAAATGAGCACTACGGATTGTTTAATTATTTCAGAGGAATTGAAACAATTCCTTATTTCTACAGTTATTTTACGAAACTCCATAAATAAATTGTATGCGTAATCTCTCCATTACATTCGCTTTAGTTCTTCTTTTTACTTCGTGTAAAATATTCTCGTTCGACAATCCTGAAATGCGAGGAAACGAAGAATTTAAGATTTCAAAAATCAATGGTAGAACAATTGAATTCACTGCAGCAGCAACTGTTTATAATCCGAATTGGTACAGGATTAAAGTGAAGCCGTCTGAGTTGGAACTTTATGTTGAAGGCGCTTATATGGGGACGGTTCAACTCGATCAAAAAGTGAAGTTGAAGCGCAAAAAAGAGAATGATCTTCAAGCAGCTTTCACTGCGACATTGGAAGATGGAGTTTTGATAAAAGCAATGAAATTTGCGACAATGAAGGAGATTGAGGTCCGCCTGAAAGGAAAAATTAAAGGAGGTGTTTTCATCTTTTCCAAGAAATTCGATTTCGATGAAACAAAGACGATTCCTGGTGCTAGTTTTAAGATTTGAATGTAGTTCGGATCGTTTGTAAAAGCCGAAGGCGATCTAAGATCCAATATCTAATCCTCCAAATATACCCGATGCACGCGTTTAGAAATGCCCGTTAAAACTTCATAAGGAATGGTCTCCATTTTATTGGCAAGGTCAAGGACGCTTTGGTTACTTCCAATAATTTCAACAGATTCTCCTTCTGAAACGGACAGGCGCCCAATGTTAACCATTATCATGTCCATGCATACGTTTCCAACAACGGGACAATATTGGTTTTGAATAAAAACGCCTCCTTTTCCATTGCTCAATGACCGCTTAAAACCATCGGCGTACCCAACGGGAATAATAGCAATGTTCATGTCTAAATTAGAGATTCCTTTCCTGTCGTATCCGATTGATGTTCCTGCCCTTACGTTCTTGACTTGAGAAACTGCGCTGTACCAATTTACGGCAGGGGTCAATTGAGAAGAATAGAGCTCTGAAGCACTATAACCGTACATTCCAATTCCCAATCGAACCATGTCGAAATGGTATTTCGGATTGTTCAAAATACCTTCAGAGTTCAAAATATGGCATTCGAATGAGTAGTTAATACGGCTTTTCAAGAATTCAATTGCAGTTTTGAAAACTTGAACTTGTTCATGAATAAAGGTTGAGTCAATGTCATGTGAATTGGCCAAATGTGAGTAAACTGTTTCGATTCGAACTTCAGGTTGAGAGTTGATCATCTCAATCAATGATTCCAATTCCACTGTTTTAAACCCGAGACGGTTCATTCCTGTTTCAATTTTTATATGAATTGGATAGTATGATTTTCCTTCATAAATCAATTGCTTTACAAACTTGTCGAGTTGTTTTGTACTGTAAATACACGGTGCGAGGTTGTGCTGAATGCATTCTTCAAATCCGTATTCTTCAGAATTCATAACCAGAATTGGAGATTTTACACCGATTCGTCGCAACTCAACGCCTTCATCTGCATACGCAACACCTAAATAATTAACACCGATTCGTTCTAGATATTGACCCATTTGTTCAATCCCAGAACCGTAAGATGAAGCCTTGACCATTGCCAAAATCTTTGTTGTGTCAGGCAGTTTTTGCTTAAAGAAACTGATATTACTTTTAATTGCGTTTAAGTCAATCTCAACATACGTTTGGTGCTTTTTTGCACGCAATCGAAGTGCATAGTGTTCCATTTGCATGGAACGTTTTCCTTTAACTAATACAATAGCATTTTTGAAGGATTCAATTCCATTTTCAGCCGAATCTAAAAAGTGAACTTGAATAGGTTCAAATTCAGAAAGGAGCGTTTCAAACTTTGAAGTGGCGCCATCGGTTCCAACAATTACCACACGGTCTTTTCCTTTCGCAATACTTAGTTGGTATTCTAACGAAGAGCGAAATGCATCTAAATCGAGGTTGTAAGTGTCGTTAATTATAGTAGAGTTATGAATTCCGTCAAATGTTTCCATCCGAAGTGCAACACGATCTAAGTCTGCTAAATGTTCTTTTATTTCAGCATCTCCTAAATCGAACTCTTTAGCACAAGCAACGGCTAATGAGGCATTAATTCTGCTGATTTCGTCATCAAATTTTAAGTGTTCAAGGTAATTTGAATATAATTTAATATTTACATATTGGAAAATGGATGTATCTTCCTCTAGATTAATGGAATTGTGATAGAAAACCATACTTGCATTTCTAAACAGGGTTAACTTTTCACTAAGTTGATGCTCGGGCGAATCGAAATTTTCAGAATGAGCCGAACCAATCGAAGTAAGGATCCCAATAGTTGGTTGAATCATCTTTTCCAACGAATCCATTTCTCCCGGTTGAGAAATACCCGCCTCTATGATGGCAAGATCTGCCGAATCGTTCAGTTCCAATAACGATAAAGGCACGCCCAGTTGTGAGTTGTAACTTTTCGGACTACGAATGACTTTGTATTTAACGCCCAAAAGCTGGCCCAACCATTCTTTCGTTATTGTTTTTCCAGCACTTCCAGTTATCGCAACAATGGGATATGAAAATTGATGACGATGGTGTTTTGCCAAAGTCTGAAGTGCAATTAAAGTCGAATCCACTTTAATGAATGTCGCACCTCTTAGACCTTCATTGATTGATTTTGAAATCACAAAAGTACGGACTCCCTTTGCATAAGCTTCATTGATGAATTCGTGTCCATTTCTGAACTCTCCTCTCAAAGCAAAAAACAGCGTGTTGCTTCCGTTAATAATCTTTCGAGTATCAAAGGCGACAGATTCAATCTTTAACGTTGCTTTCGGTAAAGAAGCATTGAATATTGAGGATAAATCCTGATATGAAAGGTCTAATTTCAATGTGCAATTTTATTGTAACACATTCTACAAAGCGGTTTGTATTGCTCCACTGCGCCTACCAACACTTGTTCTTTGTCTTTTACTGTTCTGTGCGAAAATTGCGCGAGATCACCGCAAGAAACACAGATTGCGTGAACTTTGGTTACATACTCCGCAATTGCTAGCAAACGGGGCATAGGTCCAAAGGGTTCGCCCTTGAAATCCATGTCTAACCCGGCAACGATTACGCGTACTCCTTTTTTAGCCAATTCATTGCAAACATTTACAATCGCCTCATCAAAAAACTGCGCCTCATCGATAGCAACAACTCTTTCTTTTTTCCAAAGGTCAAGAATTTCAGTCGCATTTGAAACGCAAACGGCTTCAAAACTTGTTCCTTGATGGCTAACTACATTTTCTTTGTGGTATCGATCATCAATTGTGGGCTTTACCAACAAGATTTTTTGATTGGCAAATTCGGCACGTTTTATCCTGCGAATAAGCTCTTCAGTTTTACCAGAAAACATCGATCCACAGACAATTTCAATCCATCCGTGTCTAGTTCCTTCTGTTGGGAAATGCTCTAAAAACATTGCGTAATCTTCTTATTTAGGGTTATCAACAAGTTGACGAAGAGAAAATTTGAAGTCTATGACCATTCTCGCTTTTTTCTTCGTTAAATTTGAGTACTAAATGTCGTCATTTTGTCGCATAATAGTTGTATTTCGTTAGCAACTTAACTAAAATGTTGAAAAGTCGAATTTGAATTCAAGTATGAAAAAATTGGAAGGATATAGTTCAAGAATAAAGAGGTTAAGCGAATTTGTTGCTGAACTTGAGAGTGGAAATTTAACCGTGGAAGAGCTTTCTGAAATGGAATTGATTACCCGAGAATTGCACGAAAGAAGTATAATTCTAAGGTACATCGCTTTTAAGAATCAGGTAATGCCTGAGGCAGATGAGGAAGAAGATGACGGACCAGTTCTTGATGAAAATGGAGGCGTTGAAGTTGAAGTGATCATTGAAGAGATTGAGGAAATTGAAACGGAAGATTCAGAAGCAGAAAACGTTAGTGAAGAAGAACCGATGATCGACTTTTCAATTTTTGACGACGAACCCGAAGTCGCTCCTGAGCCAATTTTAGAAATAGAACCAGAGCCAGAAGTTCCAACACCAGAAACTGTTGCAGTCGTTGAACCAGAAGCTGTGCCTGAACCTTTAAAAGAGGGGCCCATTGAAGTAAAAGCGGAACCGGTAGCTGTCGAATCTTCGTCAAATTCTGCGCAATCATTTTTAGATAGATTAAAAAATGATGACAATTCTGTTGCTTCTCGTTTTACAAACAGCAAACTTGATTCTTTGATTGGAGCATTTGGTTTGAACCAGCGCTTGAGGTATATCAACGATCTTTTTAACGGCTCAAGTGAATTGTTTTCGGATGCGATTAAAGCATTGGATTCTCAACCGTCTTTGGACCAAGCGAATTTAAAAGCCGCAACTCTAGCCGCAGAAAACGAGTGGGATCCAGAAGAAGAAATAGTTATCGAATTTATGTCCTATTTGAATAGAAGGTATGCGTAATTTACTCGCCGTCGCAATTGTTTTTAGTGGATTCAATTCGTTTGGTCAAATTGAAGAAGTAAGAAGAATTACAAAACAATTGTGCTCGCCAGAATTTCACGGCCGTGGTTATTACAAAAAGGGCGATTCCTTAGCTGCTGATTACATCGTCAAAGAATTTCAAAAGCTGAATATCGAAGGGTATAACAGAGAGTTCCTCCAGCATTTCGATATTAAATCTGTGAATTCATTTCCTGGCGTAATGAACGTTAAACAGGAAGGTGTTGTTTTGAAAACGGGTGTTCATTATGTTCTCGATCCTTCATCAAATGGGGGGCAGACTATCTTAAATCCAAAACAAATCGATGTTACGATCTTGTTGGATAAGGACAAATTAACGGATGCGATTAACACTGTTGCTGATCCAAATAACAAGTTTAACGCCATGGCAATTCACCTGGAAGGGCTAAGCGCTGACACTTTGAAAAAATTGGCTGGTATTTCTAAAGCACTTGTTCGATTTTTCCCGATTATTGAAGTAACGGATGCGAAATTTACATGGTCAGTAGGCTCAGAACAATTTCCTTTTCCATTAATTCAAATTCAAGATTCAATTTATAACAACGGGAGCTTAACCATCGATATTGATGCAGAATTGCTTAGGAACTACCATACACAAAATGTAATGGCCTATCTTCCTGCAAAGAAAAAGTGCGCTAAAACAGTCGTTTTCACTGCTCATTATGATCATTTAGGGAGAATGGGCGATGACACCTATTTCCCTGGGGCAAATGACAACGCGAGTGGAACAGCTATGCTGTTGACAATGGCAAAGTATTTTAAGGAAAACCCTTCTGATTATAATATACTGTTTATTGCTTTTGCAGGAGAAGAAGCTGGTTTACTCGGCTCGAAGTACTTCGTAGAAAACCCTGTCTTAAAGCTGAAGAAGATCAAATTCTTGGTCAACCTTGATATTATGGGATCTGGTGAAGATGGTGTTACGGTTGTGAATGCAACTCTTTTTGAAAAAGAATTCGCACTTCTTCAACAAATAAATACGGAGAAATCATTGCTCAAAGTTGTTGAAAAACGAGGGCCTGCAGCAAATTCTGATCATTACTGGTTTACACTTCAAGGAGTTCCGGCATTTTTTGTTTACACCATGGGTCCGAACAAAAATTACCACGATGTCTTTGATATTTATGGCAATTTGAGTTTTAAGGAATATGAGGACATTACAACCTTATTGATTGAGTTTGTAAAGGAACTTAAATAACATAGACGTGTATAACTGCCTATAAATGGGCGTTCTTACTAATTTACATATTGTTAAATTTCCGTATTTTTGAAGTATAACACTCTATTTATGAAATCATTCCTACTCGTATTATTCATATCAATTTCTTTTTTGGGATTTTCTCAGCCGTATGCTGGAAAACAATACAAAGCATCAGGACTTGATGTGTCTAAGGCTGCAAATTGCACTCCACCGACAACAACAACGATGCTGGAGTTGAACAACGTGAGGGCAATGATTCATACTGCAGGAAATTTATGGCAAGTGCCAGGGCAAAATTTAGCGCAGTACGAAGTTCCAAAGAACTCGGGAATTATGGCTTTGTTTACTTCAGCACTTTGGCTGGGAGGAACAGATGTTAATGGTCAATTGAAATTGGCTGCTTTGCGATATAGAAATGGACAAGATTATTGGACAGGGCCTTTGTCACAAGGAGCGGCTGAAACAACCTTTGACAACTGTACGAAATATGACAAGCATTTTGTTACAACTCAAGACGATATCCGATTGTTCGATGCATGGTTCACAGCAGGCGAGCAAGATGTATTGAATGGAACATCAACACAATCAGACTTGTTTCCGGATTATGAAATCCCATTAATAATAAAGGATTGGCCTGCACACGGAGATATTGGTCAAGGACAAGATTATTATTTGGCTCCATTCTACGATAGAGATCAGGATGGTCAATACAATTACGAACAAGGTGATTACCCATGGCACGATATTGCTAAATCTAAAGAATGCGGCGTGGATAGGAGGGTTTCGCTTTATGGTGACATCAACTATTGGTTTGTAATGAACGACAAAGGAAATATTCATACCGAAACGGGAGGAGATCCAATTGGAATGGAAATTCGTGCTCAAGCCTTTGCTTTTACTTCAAACGATGAGATCAATAACATGACATTTTACAATTATGAGTTAATCAATAGAGGAACTCAAACCTTATACGATACGTATTTTGGATACTTCACTGATGGTGCATTGGGGGATCCGCTTGATGATTACGTGGGTTGTGATGTCAATAGAGGTTTGGCATATTATTACAACGGCGATAATTACGATGGTGACAATGCGGGATGGTTAGGGTATGGCGACAATCCTCCAGCGGTTGGAGTTGATTTCTTTGAAGGACCGTTTCAAGATAATGATGGAATTGCGAATGATTATGGAATTGGACTAGGTGAGGCGTTGAATGGAATTGGATACGGCGATACGATCGTTGACAATGAACGCTTCGGTATGAGACAATTCTTGTATTATAGCAATACGACATTGGGAGCGAATCCAAATCAAACAGATCCTACAACGGCAGCGGATTATTATAGCTATTTGCAAGGTTTTTGGAAAGATGGGACATCGTTTTATTATGGAGGAACAGGGCATATCTCTGATCCCTCAGCCGATCAAACAGTTCCTTGTGATTTCATGTTTCCAGGCGATACCGATCCTCTTGGTTGGGGAACTGGAGGGAATGTACAAGCGCCTTGGACAGAGCAAACGTCGAACAATCCGCCAAACGATAGACGGTTTGTGCAATCGGCTGGGCCTTTCATTTTGAAACCGGGTTCGATTAATAATATTACTGTTGGTGTAGTATGGGCGAGAGCAACGGCAGGAGATCCTTTTGCATCGGTGGAAATCTTAAGAAGAGCGGATGATAAAGCGCAAGCCTTGTTTGAGAATTGTTTCAAAGTGTTGGAGGCACCTCACGCTCCGATTTTAGAGATTCAGGAATTGGAAAATGAACTGATTTTGACAATTAGTAATACACCTGCTTCGAATAATTATGGTGAAAATTACATTGAATTTGATCCGTTTATCGTTACAGAAGATTCGACAGCCGATAGAAATTATAGATTTCAAGGATACATGATTTATCAATTGAAAGATGATGCAGTATCACTTTCAGATATTACTGATGTATCCAAATCGCGTTTGGTGACGCAATGCGATATTGAAGATGGCGTCGCACGCTTGATTAATTTTGATTTTGACCAAAACCTAGGAGCTGGTATTGCTGAAGAAATGGTTGATGGTGAGAACAAAGGGATTCGCCACAGTTTTAGCATTAAAGAAGACGAGTTTGCTCAGGGCGACAAGGCGTTAGTGAATTTCAAGCGTTACCATTACATTGCGGTAGCTTATGCTTATAACAATTACAAAGACTACGATCCAACAGACCCTGGAGCGTTAGATGGTCAGCAAAAGCCTTTTTTACCAAGTAGAAAAGCAGCCATTGGTGAAGTGAAAGTTATTGAAGCAATTCCGCACAATCCAGCTCCAGAAGCAGGTGGAACAAGTCAGAATATAGAATACGGTTCAAGCCCTGTTATAAGACGTTTGGATGGATACGGGAACGGAAACCGGGCCCTCGAATTAACACAAGTATCCAAAGATTATATCCTTCAAAATGGTTACATGGAAACTCCGGAATACGAACGTGGCCATGGTCCGATTAATATTAAAGTGGTTGATCCATTAAATGTAGCCGATGGTTATTTTGAATGTGAGTTCTTAGATTATTCAGCTTCTCCATCAAACGGTGCAGACACAGCAAGTTGGGCTGTTCATCGCTACGATCAAGAAAATGGGGTATTGTTAGAATCTATTTTCTCGGAAAGAACTGTAAAAGCCAACAACGAACAAATTATACCTGAATGGGGCATTTCGGTTCAAATTCAACAAAAAAATTATCATATTCCAGCAGGAGGAAGTGGGTTTTTATCCACAACAATGATTAGCTCAGAGATGACTTATGCAGATAGCTCTAGACAATGGATGAGCTTTATTCAAGACAACGATGCATTTTTTCCTACAAATTGGATACGTTCTGGAACCTACAATACGGAGGTATTTGGAAACATACCCTCGGATTGTTTAGATCCTGCCAGCCCTTTTTATAAAGATTATTTGGATCCATGCAATTATAAGGATTGGCAAGCACCATCAAGTTTCAGTGATCCGAACAAAGCGTTTTCAAAAGTATTGGGAGGTGGAATTGCACCACATAACGTTGTTGGATATGAAGCGAGTTATATGCCGATGGCTTATTTTAATAATCAACCAGCGCCAACTTCTGCAAAAAATGCTTCATCTTTAAGCTTCTTACCAAGTGTGGATATCATTATGACTTCGGATAAAACTTTGTGGACACGCTGTCCAGTGATTGAAATGGGTAGAGAATCAAATTTAAATGTCGGTGGAGCAGAGCCTGGTGCAATGCGAAAAAGCCAATCTGTCGATAGAAACGGAAACCCAGAAAGTATGAGTACAGGAATGGGTTGGTTCCCAGGATATGCAATCGATCTTGAATCGGGTGCTCGATTGTACATGGCATTTGGTGAAAATTCATTCTTGGCTTCAGACAATGGCGCGGATATGATTTGGAACCCCAGTGACAAATTGGTTGACGCCTCCGGGACGCCAGTTATGGGTGGGGTTCAACCATTTTATGTTTATAGTTACAAGAACAAAACAACGAACAATTACATTATTGGGTATGATTTTCCTGCTTACGATCCGAATGTGGCGGAGGTAGATGCGACCAACCATTTGTACCAGAGAATGCTTGATATAGAAGCAAATAACACAACGCAAAAAAGGTATACCTACGGAAGTATTTCATGGATTGGATATTCAATAAAAACGCCAGGTCAAGAGCATTTGTCGAATGATGTGACAATTAAGCTCAGGGTAAATAAGGAATACAAAAACTTCGTTGCAACAAACGAAAATGGCGGGAATCCGAAGTATTCATGGAGCATGGATGAAATTGCAACAGACAAAGGTTTAGACAGTCAATTGGCCGAGGCTTTGAAGATGATTAACATTGTTCCTAACCCATATAAAGCGTATTCTGAATACGAACGAAATAGAATTGATTCTCGTGTTAAGATTACAAACTTGCCAGAACGCTGTACAATTCGGATCTACTCGGTCAATGGAAAATTGGTAAAAACGTTCAAGAAAGACAACCCGTCAACATTCCAAGATTGGCTTTTAATCAACCACAAAGGAATTGCTGTAGCGTCAGGTGTTTATCTTATTCATGTAGATGTTCCTGGCGTTGGCGAGGTCGTAATTAAGTCCTTTTTGGCAATGCGTCAAGTGGATTTGAATGGAACGTAGAGTGGACCAGTAGCAAGCTCCTTTTGATATTAGAATTTAGATGCTAGACTGGTGATGATTTCAATGAATCCGAATTAAGTCCAAAAGCGCAGCTTTACTTAACCGGTAAACTAATCCGAAAGGTTGTCCCAACACCAACTTCAGATTTCAAAACGAATACGCGTCCTTTATGATATTCTTTAACGATTCGCATTACAAGTGACAATCCAAGTCCCCAACCTCGTTTCTTGGTAGAAAACCCAGGTTCAAAAATTGTAGCAAGTTGTTTCTGAGGAATTCCTTTACCGTTGTCCTTGATGTCAATGTGTACCCAGTTGGATGAGGAATGAACACTGACGTCAAGTTCCCCCTCTGCTTCCATCGCATCAATGGCATTTTTGCAAATATTTTCCACAACCCATTCCATCAAGGGAGCATTGTGCTTTACTTTTATGTTCGCATCTGAATCAACACTCACATCTACTTTGTCTGAAATACGAGGTGCCAAATAAGACATTACATTTCGTACAGTTAAACAAATATCTTGATCGTCCAATTTCGCTCCAGAACCAATTTTTGAGAATCGATCCGTTACTTTTTCAAGTCGATCTAAGTCTTTGTGCATTTCCTTGGTGACCATCGGGTCTACCCCTTGAGCTTCCAATAGTTGAATCCATGCCATAAGAGATGACAAGGGCGTTCCAAGTTGATGTGCAGTTTCTTTCGCCATTCCTGCCCAAACTTGATTTTGTTCAGCCTTTCTAAACGTACTAAAAATGACATAACTAATTAAGGCAAATAGACCAATAACAATGAATTGGATATAGGGAAAGTATTGTAGCTGTTTTAGTTCGGGACTTTCGCCGTAGTACAATTTACTCGATTGTCCATTTTGGAAATCGATTATAATTGGTTTATTCGCGGAAGGCATAGTTGCTAAAATCTCCTCTAATTTAGAAGGGTCTTCTTTCAATTCGGGAATATTGGTTCCCGTAATCTCATTCGTTTTTTTGTCAATCAGTAAAACGGGAACGAGACTTTCATTGTTCAAAAGATCCATATTGAATGCGTCAATAATTGAATCACGTGTATTCTCTAGAGAATCAATTTTCGGAGAATCTTTATAGTAGTAAGAAATAAAGAAATCTTCTATAATTTCAACTGTAAAAGCAGGTTTCTCTTTTTCCCAAATGTCCACCAAAACAAGAAGTGAATCATCAAATAATTGCCTCAACTCTTTTTTAGATAATTCCGGATGCGTCTTTCTTAAGGTTGTAGTATCAAACTCTAGATTTCGATCTCCAGAAATATAACCGTAATTATCAACAGCAATTACTGGGATTTCGTCGTTTTGTTTAATTATAAATAGCGCAAGACTGTCTTCAATATCAACGCCCAGCGCACCATTTTTGGATGCCGCTGTTGTCGCCTGTACCCAGAGCTCCATTTTTTCACGTTCGTTTTCTCTCATTTCAGAAAACGTTCCATTTGTTAATTGAACCAGCTCTATTTTTTTCTGAATGGCGTCTGCCCATTGCTCGGCACGTTCTTTTTCATGCTCTCCAACTTTAGAAAGGATTTGATTTGAAATAAACAAGGAAGCACCCACTAATAGCAGGGCGAAGGCCATCAGGGCAATTTTCCATTTCTGTTTATTCGAATATAAATTCATAAATTCAATACTGTGAACGTATTTAGAGTAAAAAGATTGCTTAAAATTTTAATCCTCGATCAATCTCTTAATTTAACTGATACATCAGTATGAATGCGCGACGATAGTTGTAAAAATAAGAGTAATTTTATCGCACACAAACAATTGTGCTGAGCATGCAAAAAGTATTTAAGCAACCGTTTCTCGTTTTCGCCATTTTCTCAGGGGTTTTGGCAACCATTTTCTTTCTCTTTCCGATAAGTATTTTCGATGGAGAGATAGTCGTTGAAAGCGGATTGCAAAATTATACTGCGGATTTTAAATTAAGCCTTTCGAATTTTATTGGAATAGGAATTGAAGGGATGGAAGAAAGGGGAATAGTTGATTTTTACCTTAAACCACAAGGCTACATTATTGCAGGAATCATGATATTTGGAATGCCTGCACTCTTTGCTTACCGCATGTATTTGAAAGTGAGTAATAAGGCTTAGGACAATTAGTTACAATCAGAAATTAACAAATGCTAGGAAGATTTTTTAAAAAAACGGATTACAAAAACCTACTTGAGAACGGAGCTTTGATTGTTGATGTGAGAAGCCCTCAAGAATATGCTGGAGGTGCAATCCCAGGTTCAGAAAATATTCCCATAGCTAGTTTGTCGTTAAAGATTAAGGAATTAAAATTGATTGGGGTTCCTGTTATTACTGTTTGCGCATCTGGAATGAGATCTGGAGTTGCAAAAGGTCAGTTGAAAGCCGCAGGTATCGAAGCTTACAACGGTGGTACTTGGACAAAAATGATTCCTTTCGTCGATTAATCTCTTTTCCTCAATCGGTACCGGTACAAGCCGAAAATTGCCATTGCTGCCAATAGCATTAGAAAGGTTTGTGCGACAGAATAAGGTTCGTCTTCATCAATCGTTTCGCTAAGATCGCGCGATTTATCTTCGTAATCGTCCTGCCCGATTTGCGCTGTAGACTCAATATGGCTTTTGACTAAGTCCTTAGGATTACTCAGAGCAATTACTTTGATTCCAGAACTGTTTCTGAGGTGCATCTCGAAATCGTTGGGCAAAAGGTTTGTTTCCAATTGACCGAAAAGAAACCCAGACATCGAAATGAAAGCCGTCGCGATGAGAAGTTTAATTCTTGCGTTCATTCGAAGGAATTTTATGTCGCTTATGAGATGCCATGTATCCAAAGTTAAAAAATGCTTCTGAATGGGTAGGATAAAATCTTGCTTCTTGAGTTGCCAAATTCTTATTTGAGATTCATATAATTAATAGTTTATTTAGCATAAGTCACAAACGGTGCCCTCTGTTTTTGTATCTTTGATTCAAATAAAATGAATGCACTAATGGCTGCTGATTATTTAAGTATTGTAGTTGATAGTTATGAAAGTACTTGGAAGTATTTGAAGTATACTATTTCGACTCCATTCCCGGATAAAGGAGTTAATATGTTCTATTTTTTGATTGTGGTATCTCTTTTCGTTTGGGGGCTAGAGTATTTAATGCCTTGGCGTAAAAAACAAAATATTATCCGAAAAGATTTTTGGTTGGATGGTTTTTATATGTTTTTCAACTTTTACCTTTTTAGTTTGTTGTTGGCAGTCGCACTTTCAAATGTGAGTTATGCCGCATTAGTATCCTTATTGGAGCCTTTGGGTTATAACAAAGGTTCACATTTGATTGATCTTTCTTCATTGCATTGGGGTTGGCAACTGCTTTTGTTCTTCTTCATTGCAGATTTCGTTCAATGGTTGATCCATAATATGCTGCACCGTATTCCTTTTCTTTGGAAGTTCCATAAAGTGCACCATTCGGTTAAAGAAATGGGGTTTGCAGCACATTTGAGGTACCACTTCTTAGAAACATTTGTCTACCAGTCTATTAAGTATATCAGTCTTTCCATGATTTTTGGGTTTGCTTTGGAATATGCTTTTATCGTTTACACGATTACGGTTCTAATTGGACATTTAAACCATGCCAATATCAATTGGGATTATGGACCGTTGAAGTACATTTTAAACAACCCTAGAATGCACATTTGGCACCATTCCAAGGAGTTGCCGAGTTCCCATCCAAAAGGAATGAACTTCGCGATCTCATTGAGCCTGTGGGATTACTTTTTTGGAACAAATTACATTCCTTATGACGGTAGGGATATCGAATTGGGCTTTACAAATGACGAAAATTACCCTAAAGGATTTGTCGGGCAAGTTGTAAAACCGTTTCGATCAGAAGAATGAAAAAATATCTAAGCATAGCCGTTGTAGCGTCGTTAACTTTAGGATTAGCCCCGTTTGTACCGCATCCTCACATTTGGAAACAATTAAAAAACCTTTGGTTAGGAAACCCTATGGCAGGGATGGACTGGTTAGATTTAGCCATGCATGGAGCTCCATGGATTGCGCTGATTTTTATTCTGATTCAGATGGGAAGAGGTAAGTAGGTTCGGAGTGTTCGTTCCTCACTTTTGGATATTAGATTTTAGACGTTTCATTGTTTCAATGAATCCATAATAAGTCTAAAAGGCACAGCCGATCTAATATCTAAATTCTACCTCAGTAAATTCGTCATCGAAACCTTACTCTCAATTATCGAAGCCAATTCATCAATTGAAACACGATCTTGTTCCATTGTATCTCGGTCTCTAATCGTAACGGTGTTGTCTTCCATTGTCTGATGATCGACCATTACACAATAAGGTGTTCCAATTGCATCTTGACGTCTATAACGCTTTCCTGGTGAATCTTTCTCATCGTAAGCACAATTGTGTTCAAGCTTCAATGCATTCATGATCTCACGCGCTTTCTCTGGATGACCATCTTTTTTCGTTAAGGGCATAACAGCAACTTTATAAGGAGCTAATGCTGGAGGAAGTGAAAGAACGACTCTTTCGGAATCATTTTCCAACTTTTCATTTTTATAAGATGCACTCAATACTGCTAAGAACATTCTGTCCAAACCAATTGAAGTCTCAACAACATAAGGAACATAGTTTTGATTCATTTCTGGATCAAAGAACTGAAGCTTTTTACCAGAATGCTCTTCGTGTTGTTTTAAATCAAAATCTGTTCTCGAGTGTACACCTTCAAGTTCTTTGAATCCCATTGGGAAGTTGAACTCGATATCGGCTGCAGCATTTGCGTAGTGCGCTAATTTAATATGATCGTGGAAACGGTAATTTTCTTCACCCAATCCCAATTTGTTGTGCCAAGAAATACGTTGGTTTTTCCAATGCTCGTACCATTTCATTTCTTCGCCCGGACGAACGAAAAATTGCATTTCCATTTGTTCGAATTCACGCATTCTAAAGATAAATTGACGCGCAACAATCTCGTTTCTGAAGGCCTTTCCAATTTGAGCAATTCCAAACGGGATCTTCATTCTACCTGTTTTCTGAACATTTAAAAAGTTAACGAATATCCCTTGAGCCGTTTCTGGGCGAAGGTAAATCGTAGCTGCCTCTCCTGAAACAGAACCTAACTCTGTTGAGAACATCAAGTTGAATTGACGCACCTCTGTCCAGTTTTTTGTTCCAGAAACTGGACAAGCAATTTCCAAATCAATAATTAGATTGTAAACCCCTTCAAGATCATCTTTTCCAAGCGTATCTTTCATTCGTTGCTCAACACTTTCAATCTTGGCTTTGTTACGTAAAACATTTGGGTTTGTCGCTAGGAATTGATCTTTGTCAAAATCATCTCCAAATCTCTTAATCCCTTTGTTCACATCCTTATCGATCTTAGCTCTGATCTTTTCGATGTATTCCTCAAGCAGAACGTCTGCTCTATATCTTTTCTTTGAGTCTTTATTGTCAATCAATGGATCGTTGAACGCATCAACGTGCCCAGAAGCTTTCCATGTTTTTGGATGCATGAAAATTGCCGAATCAAGCCCAACAATATTTTCATTCATTTGCACCATCGATTTCCACCAATATGATTTGATGTTGTTTTTCAATTCTACCCCCAATTGACCGTAGTCATAAGTTGCAGATAATCCATCATAAATTTCAGATGAAGGAAATACGAATCCATATTCTTTCGCATGCGAAATGATATCTTTCAGGTTGTCTTCTTTTTGCATGGCGTAAAAGTAAAAAAGCCGACCCAATAAAGAGTCGGCTTCACGTATTTTTTATTGTTTTATTTAAGAGTCGATGGACATACGTATGTTGTCTTAGGAATATTTGTTTCATGCAACGCACCAAACCCTCCTTTAATGTCGATCAAATTGGTGTATCCATTTTTCATTAATAGCGAGATTGCGATGATGCTTCTGTATCCTCCAGCGCAATGAATATGGTACGTTGTATCTTTATCCAACACATTTAAGTTGTCATTCAGATAGTCCAATGGGTATTGAGTTGCATCTACTATGTGCTCAGCGTCATATTCACCTGGTTTTCTTACATCTACAATATTGATATTACCGAATAGATCAGCAATTTCAGATGCAGGAAGCGAAGTAATTGTTTTCAATTCATTACCAGAATTCTTGCAGGTATCAACACCACCAGTTAAGAAACCAACGGAGTTATCGTATCCCACGCGAGCTAATCGTTTAACTGCTTCTTCCTCTTGTCCTTCTGGAGCAATTAAAACTATTTTTTGGTCGATATCAGTGATGATTGCACCAACCCACATTGCGAAAGTTCCATTCAAACCTATAAATAATGAATTTGGAATAAAACCTTTAATGAATTCATCTTGTTCGCGAACATCCAAAATCAGAGCTCCATTTTCAACTTCAGTATTGAATTCACCCATTGATAATGCGCGATGTCCTTTTGCGAAGACATCATCATAAGAGTCGTAACCCATTTTGTTCATTATCGCATTCTTTGGGAAGTATTGAGGCGGAGGCAACATTCCCTCAGTCAGCTCTTTCACGAACTCTTCTTTCGTCATATCAGCACGCAACGCATAATTAGTTTGCTTTTGCTCACCCAATAAACCGATCGTTTCAGAGCTCATGCTTTTTCCGCAAGAAGATCCAGCACCGTGACCAGGATATACAATGATATCATCAGGTAAAGTCATAATTCTAGTTCTCAGAGAATCAAATAGCATTCCAGCTAAATCTTCTCTTGTTAATTCAGTTTTAACAGCTAAATCAGGGCGACCAACATCTCCTAAGAAAAGTGTGTCTCCAGAAAATATAGCCTTTTGTTTCCCATCTTCATCAATTAACAAATACGTTGATGATTCTTCTGTATGACCGGGAGTATGAAGAACTTTCAAGGTAATAGCGCCAATTTTAAATTCTTGGTTGTCTTCTGCTATAATTGCATCGTAACCAGGCTTCGCTTTAGGTCCGTAAACAATTGAAGCACCAGTTTTGTTTGCCAAATCAACATGACCTGAAACAAAATCCGCATGGAAATGTGTTTCAAAAATGTATTTGATTGTTGCCCCATTATATTCGGCCATTTCAATGTAAGGAGCTGTTTCACGCAACGGATCAATGATAGCAACTTCTCCATTGCTTTCAATGTAGTAAGCGGCTTCTGCCAAACATGTTGTATATAATTGTTCTATTTTCATATCTAATAAATTCTATTGGTACAAATATCGGGATAAATTGAATATTGAATATTGAATTGTGACAATTATCACATTACCTGAAAAACTTAAGATTTAGCACCTTGTTTTTGCAAAGTGAAATTCGCATTAATTTGCTCGATATAATTGAGGATTCTTTCCTGTCCAAATTTAGAAACACTTGATGTTGTATACACCGGAGGAAGTGCCTCCCACGATTTAAGCATCTCCTTTTTGTATTTCGCTAGGTTCTTTTGAAGCGCCGAACTTGATAACTTATCAATCTTTGTGAAAACCATTGAGAAAGCGATTTGCTTTTCGCCACACCAATTCATGAATTCCATATCAATTTTTTGTGGTTCAAGTCGTGAATCAATGAGAACAAATACATTTAATAATTCTTCACGTTTCGTTAAATATTCGACAATAAATTTCTCCCATTGCGCTCTATTCATCTTTGAAGACTTGGCATAACCGTACCCTGGTAAATCGACTAAGTACCATTCATCGTTGATGATAAAGTGGTTAATCAATTGCGTTTTCCCAGGCCGTCCAGATATTTTAGCAAGCTTCTTGTTGTCCGTTAACATGTTGATTAACGACGATTTACCAACGTTGGAGCGACCAATAAAGGCGTATTCGGGCCTGCCGTCAGTTGGACATTTGTCTACTTCTGTATTTGAAATAACGAAAGCTGCTGTTTTGATTTTCATCAGGAATTATTTTCTGCAAAATTACGATTAAATTTCAGTAAGAATGGTTATTCTATTGCAGCATAATTGCGAATTATTTAACATTTATTATTCTCGAAATCAATGTGAAAAGGACTAATTTTGTACTTCAAATTCAATATTATGACAAAGAGCCTATTTGTTATCGCAATTATTTCCATGAGCCTTGTTGCTTGTGAGTCTGCAAATAAACCAACTGAAGATGGTAAATCACTATCAGAAAAGAAGAAGGACGATAAGAACAAAGGTAACGAGGACGAGCTTGCCGAGGTAAAGGTGGTTGTTGAACCGAATAGAGTGCTGAAAATGGAGTTGGACGGAATGGTTTGTTCAATGGGTTGCGGTGGAAGTATTCGTAAAGAATTGAATGCTTCTGGAGCAATTGCAGATTGTGATTTTGATTTTGAAGATGAAAGAACAACCGATGTTGCTACGATTCAATTTGATAAGAATAAAATTACGGCCGATGAAATCGTGAAAATCGTTTCTGAAATGAATGATGGTCAATTTTCAATTGGTAAAACGTCGTCAGAAGAGTTTATAGCAGCTCCAACAGTAAAAGAAGACAACACAAGTTCACGAAGAGCTTCTGATGCAAAAATTAAAGTTGTGTCTAGCACATCTTTTCGAATGCCAAATATCTTTGATCTTTTCTCAGGTTTATTGAGCTTTTAAATAAATAAACATATTTCAAAAAAGCCTTCTTAGTTCTCTAAGAGGTTTTTTTTATTCGCTAAATTTGCAGAAAGAATTTAGAAGATGAAACTTCATTATCGAGAATTGGGAGAGGGAGAGCCTTTAATGATCTTGCACGGATTATTTGGGTTTTCAGACAATTGGCAAACACATGGAAAGAAGTTGTCGGAATACTACCGCGTTATCTTAGTCGACCTGAGAAACCACGGGCATTCGGATTGGAGTGAGAAATTTTCTTATGAAATCATGGCGGATGACATTAAGGAATTGTGCGACGAATTGAATTTGTCCAAATTGATCTTATTGGGACATTCTATGGGAGGCAAAGTAGCAATTAATTTCGCGCAAAAGCATGAAGATTTACTAAAGAAGTTGATCGTCGTTGATATAGGGACCAAGGGTTATTCAATGCACCACAATCATATTCTGCGTGGGATTCATTCGGTGAAGCTTGAAGGCGTTTCTTCCCGTCGCAAGGCCGCTGATCAAATGAATGAATTTATTGAATCCGAAGGGATCAAACAGTTTCTTTTAAAGAATTTGTTTTGGAAGGAGAAAGGAAAATTGGCATGGAGAATGAACGTCGATACTTTAGAACGAGAAATGCCAAATATCTTAGGTCAGATGACGGATGATGAGGTGATGACTCCTACTTTGTTTATCCGTGGCGAAATGTCTAATTATATTTTAGATGAAGATATTGAAGACTTGGAGGGTCAATTTCCGGACTCCGAGTTTGTAACGGTTGCGAATGCTGGACATTGGGTTCACGCGGAAGCACCAGGTGAATTTATCGATATTTTACTCGGTTTTTGTCTCAGATAATGCAACAAATGGCGCAAAGGCTCGTTTTTTGATTAGTAGACCATATATGCAAAAACTTATAACTGTATTTTTTTTATTTATCGCGAGCTTCAGCTTCAGTCAAATTGAATTTGACAAAGTGAAGCATGATTTTGGAGAGCTCGAATCGTATTCGATTCGATATGTCGATATCCGATTAATCAACAAAGGCGAAAAACAAGAGTGGCTTTTATCGGTTAAGAAACCATTCGATGTGGTATACATCAATTCCAATCAATTTATCGAAAAGGACAGTTCAATAATTGTTCGTTTGCAGGTCAATCCTAAAACAAAAGGTCGGTTTTCCTATGATGTTGAGATTTTTACGAGCGATCGAGATGAAGCCGTAAAGGTGAAGTTGACAGGTATCTTGACAAATATTGATCAGAGCAACAATAACGCAATGACAAGCTGTCCAAGCTTTGGTGAACGTCCAGGGGGAAAGGATCCAAACGGATTTGACTTGACAGTAGTTACGATTGATAAAAAAACGAAAGAAGAGTTGAGTCAATCAACAGTAATTATGTTGCAAAACGGCCGACCAATCTGGACAAAAAACACGAACAAAAAAGGGATTATTAAGGAAGACGCTAAATTGGGTTTGAGCTATTTCTATGGAACGCATGAAGGCTATTATCCAGCAGAACTTGGCGCTTACATTAACTTTAAAAGAAACTATATTGTCTTGGAATTGGACCGTGATGAAAGGATTATTATTCCCGAACCGCTTCCGACACCAATTGACGATACTTTAATTGTCTTGGTTGAACCAGATCCTGTTCCCGTTCCAGATATTGAGATCATTGATTATATCGAAGTAGACACATCTGTGATTGTAGAAGTACCACCTTCATTTCATGATATTCCCAAAGATGATTTTACTGTAGAGCGTTTCAACCCGATCAATGTGGTATTCGTTCTCGATGTTTCGTCATCCATGAAAAGTGCCGATAAAATGGAATTAATGAAGTATTCTTTGTTTCAACTTTCGCGAATGCTGCGAGCTCAGGATAAAATGGGAATCGTTACATACTCATCTACGGCGAAGGTTTTATTGAAGCCAACGAGTGGTGCAAATAAAAACAAGATTAACGCGCAAGTTGAAGCGTTGAAACCTTCCGGTTTTACGGCTGGTGGTAAAGGAATTAAATTGGGGTACAAGCAAGCGTTGGCAGGTAAAATTACGGGAGGTGTCAATCACGTAATTATCATCACGGATGGGGCTTTCAATAGAGATTCCGATGATTATAAACGATACGTTCGAAAGTACAAGCGCAAAGGAATCAAGATGTCAGTGGTGGGAATCAAGAACAAAGAACGGTACGAAGAGGATATGCGAAATGCTGCAGAAGTCGGTGGTGGTCGTTACATTCCTGTTTTTGGACTCGCAGATGCTCAAAATAATCTCACCCAAGAGATTCGCCTTTTAACATACAAATACTGATGTGTTAAAAATGCTTTCTGTTCACAAACATCCATTGAATAGGTGTCTTAATATAGCCCTTATTTCATAGTTTTGCTTTCTAAAAAATCAAGAGTGGCCAATACTTGGAAGATGAAATCGGCAACGGCCTGCGGAGTCGATTATACCTCGTCTTATCCTGAAAAAGAGATTGAAATAACTAAGGAAGGTAGGTTCATAATCAATTGTAGAAAATGGAATAACAGGGTTTTATGATGGAACTTGGGAGTTTAATGATGATAAAACGCAGTTGCTTGTCGCATTTAGTAATGCCGACCGTGTTTACGCAATTTTGAAGTTAGAAAAGGACGCAATAAAAATCAGTACTGTGCCTCCTTATAGTGAGTTTATTGCGGAGTTAGTAACAAAACAGCTTTCCACTTGATTTGCGAACTTCTCTCAAAAATTCTAATTTTTTGAGATATTCTGCTGAATTAATAAACCGCAGGTCTCAAAAGACTAATAATCCCCTTACCTGCATCCATCCTTACTTGAGCCCCTACAGGAACTGTAATCTTATTCACCGTATGGCCAATTTGAGCGCCATAAAACACCGGGACATCCAGAGAAGAGAAATACTGATCAAAGACCTCTTCAAGCGTAAATGAGCGGTCCGGTTCTTCAGCAAAACACTTTCTAAAATTTCCGAGAATGATACCCTTAACTTGGTCAAAAACACCGTTCAATTTCAATTGCATTAACATCCTGTCGATACTATACGGTTCCTCGCCAACATCTTCGAGAAAGAGAATCTTGTTCTTCCAAGAAGGTAAGTAATCAGTGCCGATTAAGCTTGTCAATACACTCAGGTTTCCTCCAATTAATTCACCAACTGCAATGCCTTTTGAATACGTCCAGATTTCAGAATCACCAGATTGATTTTCATAAGAAAAAACTAATTTCTCGACAAGAAGTTGTTTGATGTAGTTCACCGAATAGTCGTTCCAGGTTGAGTTGCCACTTGGGCCATGAAACGTGATCATCTTTGTCTTTTCAGTGATTGCGTTGAGCAACGTTGTGATATCGCTAAAACCCATAATGATTTTTGGATTGCTTTTAATGGCATCGAAATCCAATAATGGCAGCAATCGAGCGCAGCCCCATCCTCCTCGGAGAAAGAAGATGGCTTTCACGTTTTCATCTTTAATCATCGACATGAAGTCATCGGCACGTTCTTGGTCTGTTCCTGCGAGGTATCCGTGTTTGTTTTTGACGTTCTTGCCCACTTTTGTTTCAAAGCCCATTCCATGAATAATCTTTTGAAAATCGACGACTTCAGAATCTCTGCGAATGGTTCCCGCAGGAGCGCAAATCCCAACGGTATCTCCAGGCTTTAAACTTGGTGGAGGGTTGAATTCACGAGGCATTTCAATGAGATAACTTGATTTTTCAGTGAAGGAAAGCAGCACGCCACCAACCAATGCTGTGCCAAGTAATGGAACAAAATCTCTACGACTCATTTTTTTCATGAGTTCAAGATAGCGAAAATTAGACCGATTTTAGGAAGGGATCGTTTTGAGAGGCTTAGAGTCCTGCGCGTACTTTCGCAACAGTCTCGGAATTCGTAGAAACTACCTTAGAAAAGAAAACCTTATCTCTATCCAATTGAGCTTCTAAGGCTTCAAAGAATTCTTCCTGAGACTCTTCTTGAATACAATTAAGTGGGAATGTCAATTGAAGGTCTTTGATGTAATCGAAGTAAACAGTTTGTTGGTGGATACTGACTTTTCTTAGTCCAGTGAAATACAATACAATGACTTCACGATCCGCAACAATCAGCGCTTTTGATGAAAGCCCAACGCGGTAGGAAGCTTTGACTAGGATCATCATTAGATTGTCAAATGCACCAATTAAATAAGCCGCAGCGGGGAAAATGGCATGAGGAGTTAGTTTGTAAAGAACAACTCCAGCGAAAATCATAACGGCCGTTTCAAGCGATAAATACGTTACGACGCGTTTCTTACGTTTTAAACTTACCGGTTGTGTCCATTTGAATTTTTTCGTTCGGCTAACGATACGAATTCCCATCCAGCGACGAATTGCTTTTCGAAGAACAATGATGAAAACAAAAAGTCCGAGGCCAAGAAATATTTCAAATTTATAAGGCAAGTATTCACCTGTGCAACGTAAAAAGGTAATAGGCATATCGAAGCCTACATAGATTGAAATGAAAGCAGTTAATATAAGTACAAAAATTAATAGCGCATTAACAATTCTATTCATTCGGGACCATTTTTAGTTTTTGTTTGATCTCGTTGATTTTTTCCTTCGAACGGTTCACTTTCTTCTCAACGTCTTTTTTCAAAGCGTCAGCGCCTTTACTGTTTGCAAAGAAACCAAGGTTGTTTTCAAGAAGGTTGATTTCCTTCATTTCCTTGTCAATCTCTTTACGAAGGTCTTGTTTCATTCCATAGAAAAGATCAGCGGCTCTTGGACTTGCTTTAATTGTTTCGATTTTTGCTTCGAACATTATTGCATCTTTCTCGTTGCTGTCCATTTTCAAAGCACCATACTGCTTATCCATCGCATCTTTGAAAGATTTGAAAATAGCGTCTTTGCTTTTCATTGGAACACGACCAATAGCATTGAATTTGTTCGAAAACTCTTTCAAAATGGCAAGTGCTTCTTTCTTATCTTCAGGAAGTTTCGCTGAATCGATCTCCTTCAATATGTCATTCTTAGCCGTTAAGTTGTCCTCGTAGGCCTTATCTTGTTCGCTAAAGTGAGAATTTTTTGAGTTAAAGAAATCGTCACATGCTGTTCTAAATGCTTTCCATAGCTTCTGCTCGTTCTTTCTTCCAGCATGACCTAAAGTCTTCCATTGTTTTTGCAATTGAATCAACTGATTAGAAGTTTCCTTCCAGTCCGTTGAAGCTTTCAATGCGATAGCCTTGTCAATAAGTTCTTGCTTTTGCTTTGCAATGCCGTCAAATTGTTCATTTACTTTTCCGAAGAATTCTTTCTTAGCGTTGAAGAATTCATCACAAGCAGCTCTGAATGCTTTCCAAATTACTTCGTTTTCTTTTTTAGGTCCAAACCCAACAGATTTCCATTTTTTCTGGATTTCTAATACTGCTGAAGTTTTCGAGTCCCAATCCTTAAGCGTTTCCAATGTTGGAACGGTTGCAGCAAGCTCTTTAACCTCAGTTAGCAAGGCTTCTTTCTGCTTTAAGTTCTCTTGTTGTAGAATTCGTCGATCATCGTAGAAACGATTGATTCTGTCGTAAGAAGACCGAACTTCAGTCCAGTAAGCATCTTTAACCTCTTCCCATTTTTCGTTTGGAACAGGTCCGATGTCTTCCCAATCGTTTTGAATTCCTTTCAATTGAGTTTCAAGATCCTTGATATTTTTCAACTCAATTAGAATTTTCAATTTCTCAATGATTTCCATTTTCAACTGATAGTTGCGGTTGAAATCGTAGTCTTTAAGCTCTTTGTATATTTTAATATTGTAGAAAAAGTCTTCTAAAAGTTTAGAATACTCAGCTTGAATTTCGTTTCGGTTCGCTCTTGGGATATCACCAACAGTTTTCCAGTTTTCTTGAATTTCCTTGAAGGCTGAAAAAGCACTACCAATGTTTTCTTCTTTTGTTACAACTTCGCGAAGCTTGGTAATCAAAGCCTTTTTCTCCTGAAGGTTTGTTATCTCTAGAGAGTTTCGCTTGTCAATGACAGCTTTTTTCTTTGCCTTGTAATCGTTGTAGATCAAGTAAAAAGCATCTTTTACAGATTCAGGGTCTGTTAGATCTTGAGTATTTGGTTCAGTTTCTGGCTGTGCTTCTTCAGTTGGAGTAGTTGCTAATTCGCTAATAGATGCAGGCTCTTGCGAGTCTTCAACTGTTGAACCTCCTTCTTCTTTCACTAAAGCTTCTACCGCGTTCTCTTCGATTTCTTCGTCTGTTGGAGTCACTTCAGGTTGGTCATCGACAGATTCCCCTTCTAGTTCTTGCGAACCTTCTTGTTCTTCTATTCGAGTGACTTCAACTTCAGCAACTGTTTTTTTCTCTTCCGAAACCATATTATCGTTTACTACCGCTTCGACAGCCGCGTCTTCGATTTCTTCGTCCGTTGGAACAACTTCTGACGCTTCAGTATTCGCATCGTCAGAAACCTTCTCTGGGTTCTGCTTTAACATGAAGTCGTTAAACTTTGTTCTTAAATCGTTCACCTGGTTGCTAACCGCTAATGGGTTCTCATTTGCAACAAGTGCTTTTAACTCTTCTATAAATTCTATGCTTTCCATAATCGATTAACTGATTACTTGTTCCATATCGAAATTCGTCAATGCAACAAATTCTTCGATACGCTCTTCAAGATCTTTATTATTAATTTTCTTCAAACGCTCAGTCCCGAACTCCTCTACACAGAAAGAAGCCAAAGCCGAACCGTTGATAATTGCACGTTTCATATTGTCGAATGAAATATCATCTGTACTTGCTATATATCCCATAAATCCTCCGGCAAATGTATCACCAGCTCCAGTTGGATCAAATACTTCTGCCAATGGAAGAGCAGGAGCATAGAACATATTTTCGTTATGGAACAATAAAGCACCGTGCTCTCCTTTTTTGATGATCAAGTATTTAGGTCCCATTGCTCGAATGATTTTCGAAGCTTTTACCAAAGAATACTCACCTGATAGCTGACGCGCTTCTTCATCATTGATGATCAAAACATCGATCAGTTTAATTGTTTCTATCAAATCATCCATTGCGATGTCCATCCAGAAATTCATTGTGTCCATTGCAATTAACTTCGGTCTTTCCGTTAAACGCTCAATAACTTGACGTTGAACTTGAGGACTTAAGTTCCCTAACATTAGATAATCAACTCCTTGGTAACTTGCTGGAATAATTGGATCGAAGTGCTCAAGAACGTTTAACTCAGTAACCAACGTATCTCTTGAGTTCATATCATTGTGATATTTACCGGACCAAAAGAAGGTCTTTTCACCTTGTTTGATTTGCAAACCTTCAAGGTCTACATTTCGCTTTTTAAGCTCTTCCAACATTTCGTTTGGAAAATCTTCACCAACCACAGAAACGATCTTTTGATCATTGTGGTAGAAGGCAGAAGCCAAAGCAATATACGTTGCTGCTCCACCAATTATTTTATCGGTTTTACCAAATGGCGTTTCGATTGCATCAAAGGCCACTGATCCTACTGTAAGTAAACTCATTCTATTATTTTAATTCTTGGCGCAAAGGTAAAAAGAAAATGCGGGTAAATTGAATGAATCAGAAATTGAAGGATTCGGAATTTTTAATATCCAATTCAGTAGTTGTAATTCATTTAAACTATGTTAAATCCCGCGCTAGAAGTAACAATCCAAACATGAACGCGTTAATAAATAATGAAGTCCACTTCAAGGACAAGGCTTTAATAAAATAAATTTGTTTCATGTGGAAACGGCGCCTGTATAAATTTTCGCTTTGGTTTTTCGGAATCATCACTGGGCTATTCCTTCTAATTAGCCTACTTCTTTGGATCTATAAGGATGATATTTGCGATATGGCTATCGCAGAGATAAACAAGAATTTAAAGGCCGAAGTTCAAGTTTCTGATGTTGAATTGACCTTTTGGAGGACATTTCCCAGCCTATCGATTGATTTTAATCATGTTTTTATTCAGGATGCTATTGTAGGTTCGACAATGAGGGATACACTTTTGTATAGTGATCGAATTCGTTGCAAACTCAACCCGTTTGACATTTGGAATGAAGAATACAAAGTGAAATCCATTGAAGTCAGTCCGGGAGTTCTGAATTTAAAAGTTGATTCGGAAGGCAAAAACAATTATGACATTTTAAAGACGCCAAGCGACTCTACAGAGGACGATGGGTCTTTCGACTTGAATCTGGAAAAGGTGTCTCTAAAAAACTTTAGATTCAATTTTGTAAACGCAGCCACTTCGCAAGAGTACCGCACGAGAATTCATGAAATGGACTTTGAAGGGGCACTTAGTGAGCAAGTTTTCACGACAAAAGCAACGAGCAGGTTGAAGATTATTGCTGCTAAAAGCGGAAATATATCACTAGTCAACAACAAACCTGCGAAACTTGAAATTGGAATCAATGTCAACCTCGATTCTGGAATAATTGAAATTCCAAAGTCTACAATTCATATCGCTAGCCTCCCATTTAATTTTGAGGGAAATGTTAATTCAGATGGATTCACGTTCGACTTGACGGGAAAGGAAATCGGGATTAAAGATGCTGCAAGCAACTTCGCAATGCAGGAGGTGAAGGAAATAAAGAATTTCTCTGGAACAGGACAATTGATTTTTGAATTGGGAATAGAAGGAAAGAATGATGCGCAATCACCTGTCGAAATTGAATGCAAATTTGGGGTTGAAGATGGAACATTGCGCGATCCTAATAGTGGTATAACATTAACCGATTTGACATTGGACGGTGAATATTCCAATGTTGGTGGACCCGAAAAGGAGTTTTTGAATTTAAAAGAAATTGGTTTCTCAACGAGTGGGGGGCCGTTTAAAGGAAACTTAATGCTTACTCATTTCGAAGCTCCGCTGTTTTCAGGGAGAATGGAAGGACTTTTAAATTTATCTGTTATTCGATCACTTTTCAAACTTAAATCATTGCAAATGCTCAACGGAACGGTTGATGTTTCATCCGAGTTTATAGTTCAGGCTGAGCCAACAGAAAGTGAAGCCTTTGATTACAATATCAAAAAATGTCAAGGCCAAATGCGCATGAATAAAGTAAATGCGCAGCTTGTTGATGACAAGAGAGTTTACCGAAACATTAGTGGTTTGGTTGTTCTGCGCAATGACCGCGTAGGAATTGATGATATAAGCCTCACAATCGGCGGTTCTGACTTTTTGTTAAATGGTGTTTTCATTGATGTAGTGAATTATTTCAGCGGACGAGGAAACCTTCTTGCCAAAATCGATACAAAGAGCCAAAACATTGATCTAGCTGATCTTGGATCGGATTCCAAGGCGGATAAAATGATGCACGAGCGTGTTTTCGTTGTTCCAGATAATATAGAAGCCGATGTTTATTTGGATGTCTCTAAAATGAAATACGAAGAGCACATGTTTTACAACTTGAAAGGGAACATGAATATGATTAATCGAATGATTCATTTCCCAAGGGTTGCGGTTACAAATGGCGGAGCGGACATTAAAGGATCACTCACAATTCAAGAAAGAAATCCCGAAATGTTCTACATAAGCAGCCAGATCGTTTCTGATAATATCAACTTCAAAGAACTTTTTAAGGAATGGGACAACTTCGAACAAGATGTTATTACATCATCGAATATTTCTGGAATTGCGAAGGCTAATGTTCGGTTTGAAGCTCCTTTCGATTTAAGAACAGGAATTATTTCAAATGCAATTATAGCTCAGGTAGGGCTCAAAATCCTAGATGGAAAGCTCAAGAATGTTACTTCTTTCAGAGAAATCACGAAAAGTTTAAAGGCCACGACGACTGCTCGATTGGCAATTGGGAAGGAAAATATCAATTCGTTTGAAAGAAAATTACTCGACTTGAAATTTAGCAAGCTTGAAAATACATTTTTAATAAGAGAAGGCGTGTTAACCATACCGTCTATGTCAATTGAGTCGTCAGCTTTGGACATCGAACTTTCGGGGAAACATACCTTTGACAATAAAATTGATTACCGTTTCGGCTTCAGATTCAGAGATTTGAAAAAGAAAGAGGAAAGCGAATTTGGTATTATTCAAGACGACGGTTCTGGGAAGTTCGTGTTCATGCGAATGTATGGGGATTTAGACGATCCGAATATTGAGTGGGATAAGGTGTCGAACAAAGAGCACAAAAAGGAAATTAGAGAAGTTGCGAAGCGCGATCGCAAATCAATACTTAAATCAGGATTCGGATTGTTTAAAAATGATACGACTGTGAAAGCATATATTCAAGAACGCCGACCGCACGAAATACTCGAAATTGATTTGAACCCTGCGGATGAAGTTGACGGCTTAAAAGACGAGTTTGAGCCTAACAAAAAGGACAACAAATGGACGCGTTGGGTTAATAAGCAGAAAGCCGAAGCTGCGAAGGAAAAAGCGAAGAATGGTGGCTTCGATTTGGAATGATTCAAGTTGCGTAAATTGTAATAAAAACTGAGGGCTTCGAGTTGAATAAAATCAATTTAGGTTATTGCTTCACGAAGTTTACTTTCTTATTATTTATCTTAATAATATACATCCCTGCGTCAAGGTTAGTTATATCTAGTTCAATCCACTTACTATTGTGTTTCGTAGATTGAGTTTTGTTCTTTACTAACTGTCCTAATGGATTTATTACAATGAGCTCGTTAAGCTGATTCTTAGAATCAATAGAAATGATGTATCTTTGCATTCTGAATGGCAAAAATACGCGACATAGAATTAGGTGATTTTCCGCTTTTACTTGCACCAATGGAAGATGTAAGTGATCCACCGTTTCGTGCATTGTGTAAAAAACATGGTGCTGATTTAATGTACACCGAGTTTATTTCTTCAGAAGGATTGATTCGCGACGCCGTTAAAAGTGTTCAGAAGCTTGATATTTTTGAGTACGAACGTCCAGTAGGGATTCAGATTTTTGGTTATGATATCGAAAGCATGAAGCGTGCTACTGAAATTACACAACAAACCAATCCAGATATTATTGATATCAATTATGGTTGCCCCGTTAAAAAGGTTGCTAATAAAGGAGCGGGAGCAGGGATTTTACGAGATATTCCTAAAATGGTTGAAATGACCAAGGAAATTGTAAAATCGACGCATTTGCCGGTTACCGTGAAAACACGTTTGGGATGGGACGATGATACAAAATACATTGTTGAAGTTGCTGAACGTTTACAAGATGTGGGTATTGAAGCGATTTCGATTCATGGAAGAACCCGAAAGCAAATGTATAAGGGAGAAGCGGATTGGGAACTTATCGCAGCGGTAAAAGCGAACCCCAGAATGAATATTCCAGTTTTCGGAAACGGTGACGTCAATACGCCTGAAAAAGCACTAGAATACAAGACGAGATACAATGTTGACGGAATTATGATAGGCCGTGCGAGCATTGGCTACCCATGGATTTTCAATGAAATAAAACACTTTGTCAATACGGGAGAGCATCTTGCAAAACCAACAGTAATAGATAGAGTAGATGCCGCTATTCAGCACTTAGAAATGAGCGTTCAGTGGAAAGGTGAAATACTTGGCGTCGCTGAAATGAAACGCCATTACACGAATTACTTTAAAGGGATTAGAGATTTCAAAAAGACACGCATGAAACTCGTTACATCTTTTGAAATCGAAGTAATTCGCGAAACCTTAAATGAAATTAAGGCAAACGCGGATCAATATGAATTCGTTTAGATCGTTATCTCGGCTTCGCTCGATTAACGAATAGTTCACTTTCTCTTCTAAAATCATTCATGTTGTCACTTTAGTGGCTCAAAGATTGTCAAAATCAAAGTAATAAAGGGGGATTTAAATAAAGTATCATTCATTAGATGGGTTTCAACTGGCTATTGCATAATTCTTTGATGCTCTATCCAAGCAACAGCCTTCTATAATGAATAGAATATTTTAGTCGGCTTGGTCGGTTTGTTGAACCTCAGATAAAAATCGAACATTATCTTTTGAGATAGACTTCCAATAACGATTGCATCACAAATCGTATATTTATTTCCGTTTGAATCTGAAGTCCATGCTCAAGCCTCAGGGTCAACGTCCGAAAAAGAGTCGAAATGGAAGATGTTGAAGAATTTACCGCCACAATTGTCTTCCAGAAATTGGATGCCCACGTAAATTACACTCAAGCCAATCTTTTGAAATTTAGGTACATGAACGTAGTAAATCCGATTGGAAAATAGGCGAAATGTTATTTCCCCAAACTGACTTTCAGCCAATACATCGGCATTAAAAATAATGGATATTTCTTTTTCAGCAGTCATGGAATAATGGCTATCTTAGCCGTGTAAAAATACGAAAAATATGCAACGTTATCAAAGTTATGTTCTAGGTCAATGGATTGACGGTGAGGGAGTAGAGACAAACCTATACAATGCCATTACCGGTGAATTAATTGGAGAAACATCAAGTGCAGGATTCGATTACAACGCAATCCTAGAGTACGGAAGAAGAACAGGAGGTCCGAAGTTAAGAAAGATGACTTTTCAGGAGAGAGGTCGAATGCTAAAAGCACTTGCTCTTCATTTGATGACGCTGAAGAAAAGATATTACGAAGTTAGTGCATGGACAGGAGCTACAAAGGTCGATTCATGGATTGATATCGAAGGTGGAATTGGAAATTTATTTGCAAATGCTTCATTGAGAAGGCAATTTCCGGACTTACCGTATTACGTAGATGGAACTGCCGCGCCTCTTTCGAAAGAAGGAACGTTCATTGGACATCACATTATGGTTCCCAAGCAAGGAATTGCAGTTCATATAAATGCATTCAACTTCCCGATTTGGGGAATGCTAGAAAAAATAGCAGTCAATTTGATGGCGGGCGTTCCGACGATTGTGAAGCCATCGGAATTCACATGTTACTTGACTGAAGTTATGGTGCGCGATATTATCGCTTCTAAAATTTTACCGGAAGGATCATTGCAACTTGTTTGTGGTCTGGGTAGAGGGATTATTGACCATGTCGACTCTGAAGATGTAGTAACATTTACAGGCAGTGCATCCACAGGGAAGGTTTTAAAAAGCTTGCCTCAATTTGTAGAGAAAAGTGTGCCGTTTAACCTTGAAGCAGATTCTTTAAATGCGACTGTTCTTGGTGAAAAAGCGGTTCCTGGAACAGTTGAGTTTGACTTATTCATTAAGGAAACGGTAAAAGAAATTACTGTAAAATGTGGCCAGAAATGTACTGCGGTACGCAGAATCTTGGTTCCAGAAAATTTATTGGAAGAAGTTCAAAAAGGTATTTCTGCTCGTTTGGCGACCACAAAAATTGGTAATCCATCTGAAGAAGGTGTAAGAATGGGAGCTCTTGCCACTCGAGCACAAGTAGACCGTGTTCGCGAAAGTGTTGAGCTTTTGGCAAAATCGCAAGAGATTGTTTTTGGAGATTTGGATGAGTTTGAAGTTGTTGGAGCCGACAAAAACAAAGGCGCTTTCTTCTCACCGATCTTGTTTAGAAACGATGATCCATTTAACAAAGTAGATGTTCACAGTGTAGAAGCGTTCGGTCCCGTATCGACGATTATGCCGTATAAAAATATGGATGAAGCAATTGAACTTGCTCGTATGGGTAAAGGTTCCTTGGTTTCGTCAATTGTAACTCCAGACAACAAAGAAGCTACTGAATATGTTGTGGGTGCTGCGAGTATGCACGGACGAATATTGGTATTGAACGAAGATTGTGCAAAGGAAAGCACGGGTCACGGTTCGCCAATGCCATTGTTATCGCACGGCGGTCCAGGTAGAGCTGGCGGTGGAGAAGAGATGGGTGGAATGAGAGGTGTGTTGCACTATTTGCAAAGAACGGCCATTCAAGGACACCCAACGACAATTACAGCCTTAACGCAGCAATTCCAAGTTGGAGCAGTTATGCCAGAAGCAAACCCGCACTTGTTTAGACAACATTTTGAGGAGTTGGCTATAGGAGATACGGTCTATACACACAAACATACAGTTACGGAAACAGACATTGTAAACTTCGCGAACGTTTCAGGAGATAATTTCTACGCCCACATGGATGAGACTTCATTGGACGGGACGATTTTCGAAAAGAGAGTTGCGCACGGTTATTTCTTATTGTCAAAAGCAGCGGGGTTGTTCGTTGATCCAGCGAAAGGTCCGGTTTTATTAAATTATGGCGTTGAAGAAGCACGATTTACGAAGCCTGTATATTGCGGAGCGACCATCGGAGTTCGGTTTACGGTGAAAGAGAAAATCGATCAAGAGAAGCGCGACGAAGAAGATATTGCAAAAGGAATTGTGAAATTCCTAGTGGATATTTTTGATGAAACCGGTGAAACTGTTGGTTTGGCGACAATTTTGACGATGGTAAGAAAGATCGATCAGAGTAGATAATCAATCTCACTAATATTAGATTAATGGTAGGGCAGTTGATGATTTTTTCAGAGAACATAAACAAGCTGCGAATTAGTATTTGAAGGCAATGACGTTTACGAATACCTTTGTTCCAAAAATAAATTCATCGGGATTTTTTAAGAATCTATTCAAAAAGTAGGTGAAAGATTCGGTACAAATTCATTTTTTTAAGTGAAATCCTTTTAACATCTTCAAGATGTAAAACAGAATATTACTTAGAACAACATATAAACAAACGGAACTTGCTCAGCAGTCAACGCTTGATACATTAGCACAACGATAATACACACACAGATCATTTGAAGCCAAATCGGTAAAACCATGAATATTTTTTCGCCCTTTTCTTTAACGATAGTTGGAACCCAATGAATGATAAGTCCGATAATGACAACGAGTAATGGAATCCAATACAACTCCACAAACCGATCAAAGTATTCCCATGAAAAGTTGAACTTGAACCACATTTGATCGATCATCGTGTATGGCATTTGATCTACTTGTTCATCAGTATACATCCGAATATTGGTATCGCCCTGCATGATGTGTCTTGCATCGTCCAATTTGAACCAAACACGGGTCAATGAGATAAACCCGAAGGTGAAGAAGATTTGCCAAAAACCAATGTATCTGGACTTCATTTTACCGTAGAAATTTTCGCGATCTCCCAAACGATGATTGATAATCGTCCACATTAGAACCCAAGCCCACATTAAGATGATAAGGACTAGAGGGATTATTCGTAGGTATTTAAGGTTTTCGTACGCATAGAAATATACACCAGCAGTGAGTAAGGCCAATGTGATGAAGAAGACGATCCAGAAGGAAGAATAGACGCTTCGTTTCTCAGAAGACTTTAAGGCGTTGATCAGAAGGCGCATTAGGAAAACAATGGCATTCATCGCCATCCAGAACCACAAGAATGAAAGGACTGCGATGTGCCATGCTGAAGGCCAGACTGTGTAAATTCCGATATAGATTAAGTAAAATAGAACGGGCTTAATGAAGTAAAGCAGCGATGACTTTTCTCTGAAAAATGAATTGATTTGCTTCCAATATTTAAAGATGATCAAAGCCGAACCGTTCATGATTCCCCAAATCACAAAGTTCTCACTTGCTCCGTGCCATAGACCACCAATTACCATTGTAATTAGAAGGTTCAAATCGCGGTGAACGTACCGTTTGAAATTCTTAAAAAGGACAACTCCGAAAAGATAAATAACGGTTAATCCGGCATACACCCATAGTAAGGCCCACCATTGGGTGATGAATAATATAAAGGTAAAAATACAAAGGATAGCTATGTACGACCCCAAGCCACCAGTTCTGTTTCCACCGAGCGGAATGTAGAGGTAGTCTTTCAGCCAGGAGCCAAGTGAGATGTGCCAACGTCTCCAAAATTCACCAACGTTTTTCGCTTTGTAGGGAGAATTGAAATTGGGTTTCAGGTAGAAACCCATCAAACGAGAAAGTCCTATTGCGATATCTGTGTATCCTGAGAAATCGGCGTATATATGCAAGGAATACGCAATCATCGCGACGACGCTCACCCAACCGGGGAAGGTTTCAGATTCGTAAACGACCTTGTTTATAAAGTAATAAACGATGAAATCTGCCAGAACCATCTTCTTGAGAAGTCCTTTCACAATCTGTATGACGGACCAACTAAAGTCGTTTTTAGTCAGGGAATAGGGTTGTTCAATTTGAGGAATGAAATCTTTGGCCCTAACGATTGGCCCCATGACTAATTGAGGGAAGAAGGTAACGAAGAAAGAGTAGTGGAAAAAGTTAGTTACGGGCTTAATTTCCTTTCTGTAAATGTCGACTACGTAACTGATATTTTGGAAGGTGAAGAACGACACACCTACGGGTAACATTATTTTTTCTATAAATGTTCCAGTGCCCCAAAAGCCATTTCCAAATTGAGCAAAGTGGTTGACAACCTGATTATTCGTTCCAAAAACTTCATTGAATGAATCGGTGAAGAAGTAGGCGTATTTGAAGTATCCTAGTATTAATAAGTTGAATACTGCGGAAATTGTGATGATCCACTTCTTACTGATTTCGCTATTGGAGGTGTAAATCTTTTTCCCTAGAAAGTAATTAAAGGCCACACTGATGACCAGTAGGATCATATAAAGCCCTGAAGTTTTGTAGAAAAAGAACAAACTTACAAGCGTCAAAAAGATGCTTCGAACGATCTTTTGCTTAGACACAAAAGAAAATAAAACCATCACCACGAGGAAGAAAATCCAAAAATCAAGTTTGTTAAAAACCAATGAAGTACCGTCGCGAACGTGCCAATCAAACGTTGTTAGAAAACGATTAAATAAATCGCCAATTTCCCAAGAAGAAGTAAATAACTCGATCATGTTAATTGTTTAATTGCATTTTCCGTTCGTCCATTTGATCCATGTATTTCAAAAAACCATCGATAAACATCTCGCCTTTTAAGTGATACCCATCATGCGTGAAATGGATTTTATCGCTTCGCATTAATTTATTCGTTTGCCATGTTTTACTCGAACCTAGCTCTCCCATTATTCCATACAAGTCCCAAACTGCCATTCCATATTCAGCCGCCAATTCCTTAATCACAGTTCGTTCTCTTGCAATATTTTTATTTAAGTACCTTCTGTGGTAGTAGGAATCATTTGGAACCGTCAACAGCAATGCGCAATTCGGATTCGCTCGAAGTGCCATCTGCATCATTTTCTCTAAATTCCTTTTGTAAACACTGGGTTTGAATTTATCGTAAGTAGTATTTCCGTCATTTGTTCCAACTGCATAAGCGAAAAAGTCAGGAGGATACGTTTTTAACTGTTCTTCAAAACGAACGTTCGCTAAATACGTATAGAGTCCAGCGCCGTTAATTCCAACCGCCGTGTAAGAAACCCCAGGAAGATCGTTCATCAAAAGGAATCCATAAATTTCAAGTTCCGGAGCATTCCTTCCTTTGTATTGAAATTGAATATTCATCGAGTCTAATCCGTCGGAGAAGTTAACGTCTGTATAACCCAGTTCAGCATTGTGCTCGCCTCCAATCACGAGTAATTCGTCCGATCCAAAATTAATCCAATACGGAAATTCACCAATGTTATGGAAAATTCGAACACTTTGAATGGGCGGTTTGCTTGTCGTTTTGTCGTATTCAAATTTAATTGTAATAACCGTATCTGCGCAAGTTATGCCCGCACCTAATACGCCATAATCAAAATCGTATTTCGACGGTCTGTGAGGAATACACCTGTATGGATCCCAAGTGTTTGGTGATGAGAATTCGTAATTCCCAGGATTATTCGTTTTCGCTAAATCAAAAGGAAAAACCCATCCGCGTTCTCCTGGAATACCCGACCAACGTTCTTGCATGTATTCTCGAACATCATTCGTATAGATATCGGCCTGAACGTGAGAACCACCAATATGGTACATGTTAATTTTTCCTTTTTTATCGTCAATTAATCGGCGAAATTTATCGTGTAGAATTTCAAAATTTGGACTCGATTGATTAAAGAACTCGTAATTATTTTTTTCAAAATGTACGAAGGGGTACTTCGAATGTGTGGACATATCAATATCTCTAAAATCAGGAAAGGCATACGCGCTTAATGAGTCATTGTAAGATTCGTTTACAACAGTGTCCGCAGCGGGAATGATAGTGTCTTGCGCAAACGAACCCGTCAGCAACAAAACCGATAATATGGTAAGAATTTCCTTCAATTACTGCTCTTTTGTCCATTTACTAAATTCTGCTATCAACGCTTCATAGAAGAATTGAGACGCGATTTTCGCGCCACCGTTACTAAAGTGGATATGATCGCTTCCCGCCAGTCCTTTATCAACCCAAGCTGGCATTGAATTTTTTCCGCCCATTGCGCCATACAAGTTCCAGAAAGCACTTCCAGTGTCAATAGTCTCTTCCTTCATTTTCTTAACACAGTAGGGTAAGAACTTATATGTTTCGTAAATTTCCTGATCAAGTTTTGACATGTCACTCGGTCCAATAACAATAACCATTGCACCCGGATTTAATTTTTTGACGCGGTAAATTTGACTTTTGAAATAACTCACAAAATTATCTACGCCAGTGCTGTCTTTGAAGAATGGCACTGAATTTCCACCAAATTGCATGATGACTAGTTCTGTGTTCAATTCCGAATACATCGATTTAAGAACTGTTTGATTCATTCGACCGAACACGGTTCCGCTCGATCCACGCATTCCAATGTTTGAAACTTGAACGCCGTAATCCCCTTCTAATGAGAAAGCGCAGACGTTAGGACTTACTTTGCCCGTAAATTCGTACTTCAATTTACCCGGAGTAGAAGGAAAGGTGAGGAGAACTGAGTGCTGCGCTCCGTCCATTTTCAATTCCTGCTCATGGATTAGAGTTCCATCATTATAGACCTTCAGTTTTGTTGGAGTTATGCAGCTGTTGTAGTGTATTCTCACATTGTTGAACTGTCTGGCACGCACATAAGCACTTGAAGAGGCTGCTATTTCAATCCAGCCTGTTTGTGTGATCAATGAATCGAGATTGGTGGTGCTGTCTATTTCAATTTCTGGTGTAAATCGAGAGGCAGAAGCCATAACGCCGTATTTGGCACTTTTCAATGATGCCCCACCGAAGCAGGTGTACCGTTGGAAGTTTTCCGAGTAGGATTGCTTAAAAGCGAAAGTGTTGTAGACGTTTGTAGCAGGGATTAATCCCGGGCCATTTCCGCCGAATTGATTTTGTATTTTCTGACGAATATAGCTTGTCATGCGATCTCCTTCAATTTGAGAATCACCATAATGTAGAATTGACATCTTCTTTCGATTCGCAGCGACACTATTTAACTTTGCAAAAAACGAATGCAAATTCAATTTGCCGGCTTCATTGAATTGAAGATTCGTTGCAGCATCTTCATTCAGTTCATCGGCATTTGGTGCTCCAAAATCTCCATTGGAATCCTTGTTATGAACTGTTAATGGCTCATCAACAATGGATGTGTCGACGCCGGATACAATAGCTTCAATGTCGGCTGTTTCTTGAACAGGAGGCTGAATAAAATTTTGAAGCGTTAGAAATTTAATTTTATGGCCGTTCACGTCAAAACCCTCATCAGGGACGAAAAACGTTACTGTGAGCAAGAGCGCAAGGATTCCGGCGACGAAAAGGGTAACTTTATATGCAGGTATTTCTTTCAAATCAATTTTGATAGCGTAAAAATAATTACAGAATTCCGTTAATCACACTGTATTCAAGATTTTTATCAAGAATTAACAGGGCATAACTTCATGCTGCAAACTTTATGCAATTCAAAAAGTTTAACGCACTTGATAGATTAAGAGTAAAACCTTCTGAATTATTCGACGTGGATTTGAAAGTATTCGTCTTCCAGAGAAAATATTGCACTAACTTTGAAGCATGGAAAAATACACCAACGATTTAATCAAAGAAACGTCTCCTTACTTGCTTCAGCATGCACACAATCCAGTGAATTGGGTTTCGTGGTCGGACGATGTGTTTGAACGTGCCAAAGCCGAAAATAAGTTGGTTTTGATTAGTGTTGGGTATTCCGCTTGCCACTGGTGCCATGTGATGGAGCATGAATCATTTGAAGATGAAGAGGTTGCTGTGTTGATGAATAAATTATTTATCAACGTGAAAGTTGATCGAGAGGAACGCCCAGACGTTGATCAGGTATACATGACTGCAGTTCAACTAATGACACAAAGAGGTGGATGGCCATTGAATTGTTTTACACTTCCTGATGGTCGGCCGGTTTATGGCGGAACATATTTTCCAAAGGAACAATGGATTCATATTTTGAAGTCATTGCACCATACGTATGAAAATGATTTGGAGAAAGTAACGGAGTACGCAGAAAACCTTCACGAGGGAATAATTTCAAGTGAATTGATCACGGAATCCGTTTCTCAATATGATTTTTCTAAAGACAAATTGGATGAGATTATCCTTCGGTGGTCTAAAAATTTCGATGCAACTTATGGAGGTGAAAGCAAAGCGCCAAAGTTTCCATTACCTAGTAATTTTGAATTCCTTTTGGATTACGCGGTAAATAATAAAGATACCAAAGTACTCAAGCATGTAGAGAACTCATTGGATTGCATGGCGATGGGTGGCATTTATGATCAAATCGGAGGCGGGTTTGCTCGGTATTCTGTCGATATGCTTTGGAAAGTTCCGCATTTCGAAAAGATGCTTTATGATAATGGTCAATTGGTAAGTCTGTACACAAAAGCATATAAGATTTTCAAAAAGCCTTTGTACAAACGAACGGTCGATCAAACGATTGAATGGCTCGAAAGAGAAATGACCGATGAATCAGGGGCTTTTTATTCTGCTCTGGACGCGGATAGCGAGGGAGTTGAGGGGAAGTTTTATGTTTGGACAGTTGCCGAATTGGAATCCGCTTTAGAAGGAGACTTTGACTGGGTCAGAGAGTTATATGAAGTAAATCATAATGGTCATTGGGAAGACGGAAATTACGTTCTCTTACGCCGTTTATCAGACAAAGAGATCTTAAATAAAACAAAATGGTCGCAGTCGGAGTTTGAAGAAAATTTGAACCGCGTCAATGATTTGTTGTTAACAGAACGTTCGCATCGGATTCGACCGGGACTTGATGATAAGTGTTTAACTTCATGGAACGCGATGATGCTTAAGGGACTTTGTGAAGCGTATACTGTTTTTAAAGATGACTCTTATTTGCGTTTGGCGTTGAAAAATGTAAAATGGTTGGAGAATAACCAACTTCGTGAAGATGGTGGACTTTGGAGAAATTACAAAAAGGGAATAGCAAACATAGAAGGGTTTTTAGAGGATTATGCTCACGTAATTGATGCGTTTATGGCGCTATATTCTGTTTCCTTCGACGAATCTTGGTTAATTAAAGCGAAAAAATTAATGGACTATTCGATTGAACATTTCGGAGATGAAAAATCCAAGATGTTTTTCTTTACAGACAGAAAAACGATGCTTATTGCACGGAAAATGGAGGTGAATGATAATGTAATTCCATCAAGTAATTCCGTGATGGCGAGAAATCTCTTTTACTTATCAAAGTATTTTCACGAGCATGCATTTCAAGAACGCGCAAAATTCATGTTGGCCAACGTATATGATGGTATGGAGATGTACGGTTCGGGGTACTCGAATTGGGGATTGTTATTGAACCATCAGATCTTTTCTTTGCATGAGATCGTTTGTATGGATGACACCCAATCGAGTATTGAAACGATTCAATCTGCGGAAATACCTAAAGTTCTTCTGGCAAAACGCAATTCAAAATCGACATTACCAATTTTTAACGACAAAAGAGAGGCTGATGCTAAGTCCTTGTTTGTTTGCGTTGAAGGAGCTTGTTTGCTTCCAACAACAGATGTAACCGAAGCGATTAATCAAGTTATTCAATAAGCACCCTTGAAAAAAAACTCCGATAATTGAATTTTTAATAGTCGAATTCCTTTCTTTTATACCGTGAAGTTTATTGTATTGATATTTACTGGATTGTCACTGGGTCTGAACGCTCAAGTGTTGGATAATAGAAACGGAGAGGCATTTACCGATGTACCCTTTTTTAATGATGATTTTGTACGCACGAATAAGCTGAAGAAAATCAAAGGGGAGTTCCAATACATGAAGAGAGGGAATGGATTGCGCTCAACGGAATTCAAGTATATCTATGAGTTCGACAAAAGTGGACGATTGATTTCAACGTTTGAAACGAGAGCCGATAAGGGCATTATTGATACGACTTGGAATAAGTACAAATACGACGTCGATAATAACATGACTGTTCACAGCAAGACGGACATGGAAGGGTTTCTTACGGTTAAATATACCCATGATTCTATTGGCCGTGTTTTGACGGAAGAATACATTCGAGATTTAGATAGCGCTGGAAAAGTGGTTCGCTCATTGTCGTTCAATAAAGAATCAATCAAGTACGCGAGTTATGTTTTACAGATGAAACGTACGTTCTACAACAACTACGATTTACCCTATTTGGATGAATATTTCAATTACAATGAGCTTGGGTATTTAATTGAACGTATTGAGCGGATAAAAATGACTTCTGCAGTTTATACATATAATTACGAATACAACCGAGAAGGGAAGTTATCTGCGATTCGAAAGTCGAGCAACAGAACCGAAGGATTTTTGGAAGAATTTTTATTCAAATACGACGAATTGGGCAATCTGATTGAAAAACACATCTATAAGAATGGGGAGTTTATCACAGATATTCAAATCATCTACAGTTCCAAAACAAAGCTGCTTTCATCGGTAATTACTCGGGAGGTAAGTACAGATTTTATGATGATTTTAAGGTTCAATAATTACGAATTTTTCCGCTAGTCCAGTCTTCCGGCAACTGCATTTCGCACTTGTTCCTTTAGATCTCTAAATTCAAAATTTAAAGCATTTTTGACTTTTGAATTGTCGTAGGATTTTGACGCAAATAAATTATCGACCGTTTCTTTTGTGATGTCACTTCGCTTGCCAACAAGCTTTTTCGCAATAGCTATAATGCGCCTAATAAAGTTCACAGTGAATTTATTAACAGCTTTAGTAGGAGCGTTTGCCCCTATCCCATTTGCTACAACCGTCATGAGTTCTTTAAAACTTTGATTCGATCCGATGACCAAAAAACGTTCCTTGTTGATGTCCGATTTCATGAGTAATTCCATAATTTCGACAATATCGCGAACATCTACTGTTGCGTTTGATCCGGAAGGGTAAAATCGAATCCCCTTTTCAACTGTTTTAAAAATTGTAAGCGAACTTTCATTCCAGTTCCCTGCGCCAAAAATCACGCATGGATTAATAATCGCCGCATTTAATCCTTCTTCGATTCCACGCCAAACTTCTTTTTCAGCAGAGTATTTAGAAATTCCATAAGCACTATTTCCCGGAGCATTTTTCCATTTGGTTTCCTCGCTAATTACATCTTTCTCATCTCCTCCAATCGCAGCTGTCGAGCTAACATGGATCAATTTGGTGACATTGTGATAAAGACAAGCATTAACGATGTTTTCCGTTCCCTCTCGATTGATTTTCATCACCCGATTGAAATCTTTCGGATGAAAAGAAACAAGTCCTGCGCAATGATAGATATGCGAGCATCCATTCATTAATTCGAGAACACTTGTGATGTCCAAGATGTCGCATTCAATCCAATTTATTTTCGAGAACTGTTCACTCCAAGATTCAGGATTGTAATATTGAAATAGTGCTTTTACTTGGTTTAACCGATCAGCAGAGCGGTAGATTGCTTTTATTGAATCATCCGTTTTACTTAGACTAAACAACAAATGCGAACCAAGAATTCCAGTACCACCAGTGACAAATATCATAATGCGAAGTTACGATCTTTGCTTGAATTATTCTCTTTTTAGCAGTTTTTAGATAAGAAGAATGGCTCTTCGAACATTTAACCATTTAGGGTGAATATTTTGCATTAGTGTTTTATCAAATTAATTACGAGTAAGCTCAAGTTGTCGTTGCTTTATGGTACGAGATGGGCCTGCGCTATTACTTTTCACTTGCCTTCTAGCGCCAATTCATGCACTTCTGAGTAAATAGCGTTTAGATGAAACGAAAGTGCTTATAGAGCGTTTTTTGATCGTTGAAGAAAGCAATTTTCTAACGCCTTCTGGAGAACTTACCGCAAAGATGAAGCAAATTGAATCAGAGATTGAGCTTTTGGCGAAAGTTTCAGGGAATGAAGAGTTGTTTCTGCTTGAAATCAAAAGGTATTAAAGCTCCAATTCTTGAGAAGGGTCCCAGTACAACTCTTTGAAATTTACAATTTCATCCTTTTCCACAACGACTCCTTCTTTGCTCAATAATCGCTCCATTTGATCCGGATCGGCGAAGTGCATTTTACCGGTTAACAAGCCAATTCTATTCACAACTCTGTGGGCAGGAACATTTTTCAAATTATGAGCGGCATTCATCGCCCAACCAACCATTCGGCTGGACCTAGGAGACCCAAGATAATTTGCAATAGAGCCATAAGAAGTTACTCTTCCCTCCGGAATTAATCGAACTACGTCATAAACGTTTTGAAAAAAGTCCTTGTTCTTTTCGGAAATCTTCATCTGAATACTAGAGGTTGAATTGTATATATTTCCCTTTGTACACGATTGTTTTATTGGGGCAGATATAAGTGACTGTATTCTTTCCAGTATGAAAACGAATGGTGAAATCAGAGATGTTTAATCCGGAAACAATGTATCCTTCATATGTTCGACCAACGACAGGGTATTTGGAATCACTTTTCAAACTTGCTGAATTAAGCTTTGATTCAATGATGTAATCAGTAATGTAATCTTTCAAACTCCAGTATACTTGATTTGGAGAATGCCTTGTTTTGGTGTCTCCATTCACGATTATCGGTTTAAGATAGCCCTTCTGAGAAAATGAATCGGCACTTAAAAAGAGTGTGAAAGCAATTGCGATAAGTCTAGTGGTATAGCCCATGGATAGTTTAAAAATAGAAGATAAAACGGAATACCTTCAATCAAAAATACAATCTTGTTGGACTCGCGTAAGAATAAATATATAAGAAGATTTAAACAATGTTGGATTTTGAATGGGATAATTTACTCTGGATCATTTGAATACCGTCTCAATTCCAATAGGAGTTGATGATTAAAAATACGTTTAAGAAGACGAATAATAAGTCAGAACAATTCAAATTCATTAGGACTTTAATTGATCGAAAGTTTAACGGAGCAATCGAAGGTGAATTCCGATACTATAATGACAACGGGGCGGTCTATGAGTTCACAATGAATCTTTAATCGAAATTAAAAAGGATTATTCTACGGTAATAGGGTTTTCTAATGTGTTCAAAGTTGTAACCCCCTGTTACTTTCCCACATCAACTTTCATTCGTTTAATGTAAAGAGATAGGTTACTTTTATTCCACAACTTATTAGTTAAAGTACGATAACCTTTATTATTTAACCTTTTACTAATTTCATTCAAAGATAAAGAATCTTCAACTCTAAATTTAGATATAACTCTATTAAGTTCATCTTTCTCACCTTCTGAAAGTTTTGATTTATGATTGTTAGGTATCTGTAATGATAATGATGAGGTGTTCAATCCCTTATCAATTTGATACTTTCTTTTCCCACTTTTATCTAAACCATCTTTAATAATTTTATCCTCAACTATGGGGTATTTGAATTCAAAATCAAACTTATGAGATTGAACTTTAGGAAGGTATTCAACATCAATTTTATTGATATAATCATTCAAGAACTTTTGTTTTTTATTTAAATCATAACTCTGAACACTATCAATCTCTAAATACATTTGATTCAACCAATCCAACCAGTTAGTAGAATTCTCATAGATAGTTAGTTCCCTCTCTAATCTATTGATATCTGAACTTACTTCATTCATCATATCAGATATTTTAGTTATCATTTTTCTACCCTTATCCTTATCAATCTGACTGGTTAGAATATCTACTTCGATATCTATAACATTATCTGAGTAACCCTTATATACCTTATTCTTTTCTTTTATGTACTTTACCCTTTTATCCTTTTCTTTTTTGATGTTTTTAACTTCATCGAATTTGGGGTTTAGTGTTTTTACTTTAAAGTTCTCCCTAACTCTTTTAGATTCCTTAATTATTGAAATAATATGATTCATAATTTCTGAATCAGTTGATTGGATTCTTAAACTCTTTTTCAATGTACAGTTGAGGTGTTTTTTACCCCATTTAGAGTTATTCTTCCATTTGTATTCAACACTTCTACAACTATATAGTGGATTACTTACACCCTCTCTACTAGATAATTTAACTCCACAACTTTTACAATAGATTATGTTATCTAATAGGGAATAGTAGGTTTTTTCATTGTTTCTAACTCTTAAATTCTCCAATAGTTTATGTTGAACTTCATCCCATAGTTTATTTGGAATTACTTTAGGTGTTTTTAAAAGAATTGTATCTACAATTTTTTGTTTTCCACTCACCATTTCTTTCCATTCCCACTTCTGAACTCCTTTATAGAGTGTACTCCCTAACATTTTCTGGATTGTTCCCAAGTTCCACCCACTCTTACTTCTCTTAGGTTCAAATGTTGTTTTTATATCTAAGTAGGTTTTAATCTCCATTGTAGATTTACCATCCATATACATTTTGTAAATCCTCTTAACACACTCTGATTCTTCTTTATTGACAACCAATTTTTTATTCTTCACATCATATCCAAAAGGTTTAGTTCCACCAACAAATGTGTTCCCATTCTTCAATGAGTTTCGTTTTCCCATAACACTTCTCATTCTTCTCAGTTTGTTATCATACTGAGAAACTAATGATAGAATTCCCATTTGAAACTCATCAATAGGGTTGTCTAAATCATAGGGTTTTGGAGAATTTCCTATATACACTTTAGTACCACTATCTAATAAAACCTTATAGATACTCCACCAACTTTGTGTACTTCTTCCTAATCTATCAGAATTATATACCCATATATTTTTGATGTTTCCTTTTGTGATTTCATCTAGTAGTTCAACTAAAATGATTCTTTCTTCTAATTCAATTTGAAATGAACTCTGAGAACCTTCATTAAAGATAATTGGTTTTAATCCCAATTTCTTACTCATTTCCAATCCCAAATTTTTTTGAACATCTAAACCACCACCATCTGTTTGTTGGATATCTGAGGATACTCTTAATAGAATTCCAATATTTTTATTTTCTTTAAATCCCATAGGGGTTACATTTTTAATCCTGAATATTCCAAAGATATTTAAATATAATGGTTTTAGTACAGTTTATAATGAAAATAGAACACCATTGTGAGTGGTTATACTAATTTTTATTCTCCATTAATACTTTCACCTTCTTAATTGTTTTTGGAGAACACTCCACAATCTTTTGAATTTCTGAGTATTTCAAACCTCTTTCTAATAGTTTGAATATCTCTTTATTCTTTGGTTTCTCAAGGAATCGTTTTGTTGATTCAGGTGTTCCAGTAGGTCTTCCCAATTTTCCACCATTCTGAACATATACTTGTCTCCCTACCATTGTTCTTTCTTTAATATTCTCTAACTCCATTTCATAGATTGAACTCATTACAGACGATATCATCTTCCAAATTGGGTTCTTCTTATTGTTTGGTCTAGATTGTAATCCGAGATTTCGAACTACTACATTCACCTCTTTATCTTCCAACCATTCTAAGGTTCTAATTACGTCCCCAGTATTTCTACCTAATCGTGAAAACTCTTCTACTACCAATTCTGATACATTTCCCTTCTGAATATGATTAGTGAGTTCTAAACCTTTCTCTCGTTCCTTAAATGGAACAGAACCACT
>TARA_B110000902_G_scaffold42614_1_pt1 | contig 96893 bp, 87 predicted proteins | sample TARA_B110000902 | Tara Oceans TARA_B110000902 (sample SAMEA4398009) | marine metagenome | biome: Polar Biome; feature: [SRF] surface water layer (ENVO:00010504); material: water (ENVO:00002006), including particulate matter (ENVO:01000060) such as... | depth 5 m | reverse complement strand
ATCTATACGATCCAGCAACGGGCCACTGATTTTGTTGAGATAACGCTGTACAGCACCTGGGGGACATATACATTCTTTTTCTGGATGGTTGTAAAAGCCGCAGGGACAAGGGTTCATGCTCGCAATCAACATAAAATTCGCAGGATAATCAATGGATACTCGTGCTCTAGAGATCGTGATATGGCGCTCTTCGAGGGGCTGCCTGAGGACCTCAAGGGCCGAACGTTTAAATTCAGGAAGCTCGTCTAAAAAAAGAATACCATTATTGGCCAAAGAAATTTCACCAGGTTGCGGAATACTTCCTCCTCCTACCAGCGCGACATCACTTACCGTATGGTGGGGTGCCTGAAATGGGCATGTCGAAATGAGATGAGCATCAGCTCCGAGTTTCCCTGCAACAGAATGTATTTTGGTTGTTTCTAGGGCTTCATAAAGGCTTAAAGGGGGCAAAATGGAAGGAAGTCTTTTGGCCAACATGGTTTTCCCTGCCCCCGGAGGCCCAATCATGATGACATTATGCCCCCCTGCGGCGGCAATTTCAAAAGCTCTTTTGATGTTTTCTTGCCCTTGTACATCTGAAAAATCCACTTCGTATTCATTTTGATAAAACTCGAAGTTTTCTCGAGTGTCATACTGCATGGGGGCAATGATATTTTTCCCATTTAAATGTTCTACCGCTTCTTTGATATTTGTGACACCAATGATTTCTAACTGATCTACAATGGCTGCTTCCCTCGCGTTTTCTTTGGGTAAGATAAATCCTTTAAATCCTTGTTTTCGAGCTTCGATCGCAATGGGCAAGATACCTCTGAGTGGGCGCAATTGGCCGTTTAGGGATAATTCTCCCATTACTAAATATTGATCAAGCGTGGGTAAATCAACTTGATTAGAGGCGATTAAGATGGCTAATGCAATGGGGAGGTCATAAAATGAGCCTTCTTTTTTGATATCGGCTGGAGCCAAATTTACCACAATCTTCTGACGCGGCATGTGGTAGTTAAAAAACTTAATTGCCGCCTCCACCCGCTGTTGACTTTCTTTAACGGCCGAATCAGGCAGCCCTACCATAAAAAATTGGGTTCCTTGGCCAACATCAACCTCAATCGTTATAATGAAGGCATTAACGCCGTATACCGCACTGCCATAGGTTTTAGCTAACATAATTTATTAAAATAATCATTGATAGAGGAGGCCAAAATACATGACACTTGTCGCAATTACAAACCTAGAATCAACTTTACTCCCCCCAGTCAGTATTTAATGTTTTCAACCCGGGTTTTTGTGTAATGAATTAAGTCCTATGTACTTCGCCTTACAAGAGAAGGTCTTCTTCCTATTAGGTGGCAGCAAAATGCTAGACTTTATAAACTGATCTGCTTTGTAAGAATCTAGCTCTTTTAATTGATAGTATTTTATTGGCTTAGGAAACCATCCTGGATCTGAATACTTCATAATGAGATCTGCGTAGGCTCGCTACGAAAATATTTTTTTAAGGATTATTCTCAATATTAAATCATTAATGAGTTATTTTTTGCTCAATCAGTAAGATCATAATGTGGATGATCTTGATATGTATTTCCTGAATCCTATCTGCAAATCCAAAATGCGGCACAATCAATAGCCTATCTGCCATATCCGCCAACTTACCCCCATCTTTTCCGGTGAGTACAATGGTTTTCATATTCTTTTCTTTCGCAGCCTTCACTGCCTTTACAATGTTCATAGAATTGCCACTCGTACTGATGGCTAAAAGCACATCTCCATTATTGCCCATCCCCTCAATAAATCTTGAAAATATGAATTCATAACCATAATCATTACCCACACAAGTGAGGTGTGCTGCATCCGAAATAGCGATGGCGGGCAGGGATTTACGGTCATTTCTATATCGACCGGTAAGTTCTTCGGCAAAATGCATCGCATCGCAATGCGAACCCCCGTTGCCACAAGTGATTATTTTACCTCCATTTTCTATGGCTTGGGTCATGAGATGAGCCATTTCGGCGATGGTTTCGATCAACTTAGGGTCGGCCATGAAGTTCGACAATACTTGATGGGCTTCTTGCAGCTCTTGTTCTATTATTTCAATCTGATTAGTAATCTTCATTTTCTTCTAAAGAAGGTTGGTTAGGGTCATCATTTGATTCAGAATTGGAGTCATCATCATGGGTTATTTGATCATATAATTTTGATTTTATGGACATGACCTCTGCCGTTTGCTCACTGATTTTATTTTTAAGCTTGTTGATGGTGAACTTTTGAACAACGACCTCGAGTAACATCAGGACCGATAACAGTAAAATCAGATTGGCTCCAATCACTGGGAGTTGTTTGAGACCCAACCAGTAGCCCCAATTTTGAAGGGTCTCGAGTATGATAGCCTTGTAATAGATCATCATGATAGATGAGATGGCTGCCACGAGGTAAAGGATCAAAAAAGCGTTTTTAAACTTTGTCATTTTAGTTCAAATGAGAAATTTAAAGTTAATACATAAAGGATAAATGAAGTTATTATTTTGGGGAACTTGGCGCTGTTTGTGAATGAGGCAGATTCTGAATTTCCAGAAGCGTTTTATAAACCCCGGCTTCCTTAATTAATTCTAGATGCGTACCTGATTGAATGATTTTTCCCGCTTTGAGGACCAAAATTAGGTCTGCATTTTGGATGGTACTTAATCGATGGGCAATCACTAAGGTCGTCCTGTTTTTTGTGAGATTGAGTATCGCATCTTGTACCAGTTTTTCAGACTCAGAATCGAGGGCAGAAGTGGCCTCATCCAAAATGAGGATTTCAGGGTTTTTGAGAAGGGCACGTGCGATGCTCATTCTTTGTTTCTGTCCTCCTGACAATTTAGATCCTCGCTCACCAATGATGGTATCATAACCCTTTTCAAGCTGCATGATGAACTGATGTGCATTTGCGATTTTAGCAGCTGTGATGATTTCTTCTAAGTCAGCCTCTGCTTTGCCAAAGGAAATATTTTGACGGATGGTATCATTAAATAAAATGGACTCTTGGGTGACAATACCCATTTTTTTTCTTAACGAGGAGATGGTAATGTCTTTGATGTCTTGTCCATCTACTCTGATTGAGCCTTCTGCGGGATCATAAAACCGAGCCAAGAGATCAGCAATGGTTGATTTCCCACCTCCAGACTGGCCTACCATGGCCACAGTGCTCCCTTTGGCGATATGGAAACTGATGTCATTGAGCACTTTTCGATCTCCATAAGCAAAATGAACTCCCTTGAAGGAGATATGTGATTTGTAGTTTATTAAATCTTGTGCATTTGCGTGGTCGGTTACCTTTATGGGCGTATCAATTAGTTGAAATACGCGCTCACTTGAAACTAATCCTTTTTGAATATTAGTAAACGCATTGGCAATGTTCTTGGCAGGGACGATGAGTTGACCAAAAGTGATTAAAAAGAGAATAAATTTGGAAGGATCTAATTGATGCGAATCACTTAATACCATATGGCCTCCAATTAATAAGATTAAACAAAGCATTGAGGTGCCGAGTACCTGAGCCAGAGGTGCTGAAAGATTTGCTTTTTTGGCCATTCTCATGCTTTGGTGAGCATAAACACCAGCTTCATTTGTGAATTTTTTTTGCGTGTACCATTGTGCATTAAACGCTTTGATGACCCTTATGCCTGACAATGTTTCTTCTAGTATATTGGTTAGCCTGCTGATAGATTCTTGGGTAAATTGAGCTCTTCTTTTCAGCCTTTTAGCAATGTAAGAAATGGCTGATCCGGAGACAGGAACTAAAAGGAGCGTATATAAAGTGAGCTCTGTAGAGATAAAGAATAAGATAAAGAAATAGCCCATAATTAAAAAAGGTTCTTTAAAAAGGACCGTGAGCGAATTGACAATGGTAGCTTCTATGTTTTGAACATCGGTGCTTACTTTGGTCATGAGATCCCCTTTGCGAGCGTCTGTAAAATAACCCATATCCAATTCGGTAATTCGATTAAAAACTGAATTTCTGAGGTTTGTGACCGCATTTATTCGCGCTTTTGCCTGAAGCATAAGGGTCAGGTAATTAAAGAGATTGGCAAAGACCACGGAAATGATGAGAATCAGGCAGATGACGTAAAGAGCATCTTCTTTGGTTTGAGTAGCAATAAATTCATTTAAATAAATATAAAATTGCTCTAGTGACCAAGGATTAGATTCAACTGAAGTTGTTTCGGTTGCAGCTGTCGAAGCGGGCTTAAACAGTAAATTGAGTAAAGGGGCTAAAACAGCTAGGTTAACTACACTGAAGAGAACAAATAACAACGTATAAACAAAGTATTGAGGGATTAACCACTTGTAAGGTTTTGCGTATTGAAGCAATCTAAAATATGTATTCATGCGGGAAGTTTATTGGTTACAACCGAACGAAGTGAAAAGGGGATGTTTATATTGTTTAAAGTACAAGACCATGTTAAAAACACCCTGTTATCAATTAATGTATTCATTCGTTCGAGCAAGAGCGCATACCCCTGCAAGACACAAAAGTAGTCTAATGGAGAGAGAGACGTTTCATTTGATGTGAATATTCTTAAAAACTTAAAATTTATTAAAAATTAGACCTTTTTATTACACGAATTTATATCTATCTTTGCCAACCTTTTCAAAACTATATAGTGTTATTCATGAAAAAAAATTTACATCCCGAATATAAAGAAGTTGTGTTCCTAGACACTTCGAGTAACTTCAAATTTTTGACTAAGTCAACAATGAAGTCTTCGGAAACCATTAAATGGGAGGATGGAAATGAATATCCATTGGTGAAAATTGAAGTAAGCTCAGCTTCACACCCCTTTTATACAGGGAAGAAATTATTTGTCGATACGGCGGGACGTGTTGAGAAATTCAATAAGAGATATCAAAAATAAAAACAAACAAAGATTTAAAGTAAGTCTTCAAGAATATTCTTGAAGACTTTTTTTATTTTTGGGGTATGCGTAAAATAGCATTTTGGGATGACCCCGAGCGCCATCAACAGTTATGGCCATTGACCTACACGAAGCCTTCTTGTGAGTTGCGGGTGGGGATTCTTACCATTAGAGAAAAATGGGAGCGTTATCTTAAGGCCGATCTGGGCGGTTATTTTACTTTAGATTATTTAACTGGCCAATATACTAAGCCAAAGGATGCCTCGGGAATATGGGTTATCAATGGGAGTATAATGCCCAACGAACAACTTGTAGCCTCCATTAAAGGCTTAAAAAAAGGAACAGGCATCATTTACGACGGCATTATGGTTGCCCTGTATACTGATGAGGTTTTTGCAGGGTCAAATTACGATTGGACTCAGTGGAATGATTCTTTAGATCAAATAAAGTATGGATGGGATATTTTCATTCAAAATGGACAACAGATAAAAAAAGATTTCAAATTAGTTACCCAAGATCAAATATCGAAGCCAATCGAAGATCCTCATACCCGCACTTATGGATCCGATATATATATTGAGTCTGGGGTTACCATCAGAGCGGCCATTCTTAATGCGGATCATGGCCCCATCTATATTGGCAAAAATTGTACAATAGGGGAAGGCGCCGTTATTCGAGGTCCATTTGCCATGAATGAGCATAGTGAAATTAAAATGGGGGCGGCGATCAGAGAAGAGGTGACCATAGGACCCTACTCAAAGGTAGGTGGTGAAATCTCTCAAACAGTGATTCAAGGGTTTACCAATAAAGCCCATGATGGATTTTTGGGAAACTCAGTCATCGGAGAATGGTGTAACTTAGGAGCAGCAACGAATAATTCAAATTTGAAGCTGAATTATTCTACCATTAAAATGTGGAATTTTCATAGTAAAAAATTCATAGATACAGGATTGCAATTTTGCGGAATGATCATGGGAGATTATACTAAATGCGGTATTGCTTCGCAGTTCAATACCGGGACTACGGTAGGCATGGGAGCAAACATTTTGGGTTCTGGAATACAAAAAAATTTAATTCCTTCTTTTTCTTGGGGAGTAAAACAAGGTTTTATTACCCATCGGATTGATAAAATGCTTGAGACAACGGATCTGGTCATGAGGAGAAGGAGTAAACATTTAGAGGACCATCAGAAGGAAGTACTTAAAAATGTGTTCATCCAAACTCAATATGAACGCACTTGGGAAATAAGAACAAATAATGAGTAAACGAGTCATTAAGAGATGAGATTTGAGGAGATTCCGGGACTGCTCGCCTTAAAGAAAACATTGGTTTTATCACATCAACGAAACCATCTGGCACATGCTCAATTATTCAGTGGACAGGAAGGCGGTGCGGCCCTGCCTTTGGCCATTGCCTATGCCACCTATTTGCTTTGTGAGAATAAAGAAGCTGCAGATGCTTGTGGAAGCTGTCCAACATGCCAAAAAATGGCCAAGCATATACATCCTGATGTTCATTATTTTTTCCCTTCAGCCAAACCGGAAAAAGAGGATGGGAAGCAACAGTCTAGGGTGAATGAAGTTTGGAGGGAATTAATCATTGAACAGCCTTATGCTGCGCTGGGAGATCTTATCAGTGCTCTGGATACCGAAAGCAAGCAAAATCAGATAAGTAAGGCGGAAGCAAAAAAAATTGTACAAACAGTGAGTATGAAATCTTTTGAGGGCGGACTCAAAATTTTGATTATTTGGTATCCTGAAAAAATGAATGGGGCGGCAGCCAACGCCATTTTAAAAGTGTTGGAAGAACCTCCCGAAAACACTTTGTATTTGATGGTTACTTATCATTATGAAGATTTACTAACAACCATTATCTCTCGTTTACAGTTGGTTACCATTCCCTCATTTTCAGAGGACGAACTAACGGGATACTTGGTTAAAAATCAGGGTGCTACTGCCGAAGATGCGATCAAGGCATATCGGTTCTCAAATGGAAGCTTACCGAATGCAGTAGCAGATTTAAGAGAAGGTAATGAGGATGAACTGCATTGGTTCATTGATTGGATGCGAAATTGTATAGGAGCTAAATATGATTTTTTATCTCGGATGAGTGAGCAATTCAAGCAAATATCAAGGGCAAAACAACAGATTAAAATGCGTTGGGCACTTGAGATGATTCGTAATGCAATTTTGGTTAAAGGTGCAGAAGATTTAATCTCTTCGCAAGGCGCTGAGCGTGTGTTCATATTGAAATTTAGTAATGCCATTAATCTTCAAGGACTTGAACTCATTTATAAAGATCTTTCTGAAACCTTGTATTATCTAGAGCGCCATGCTCATCCACAGATGGCCCAATTAGCTTTAAGTATCAGGCTTTCCCATATTATTAGAACCCATCGTGGATAGGCCCATTATCATAGGAACGCGTAAAAGCAAGCTGGCCTTGTGGCAAGCTCATTGGGTAAAAACCCAACTGGCCAATGAGGGCATTGCTTCAGAGCTTGCACCCATATCAACCCAAGGCGATCGCATTTTGGATGTAGCCATTTCTAAAATAGGCTCCAAAGGAGTTTTTACTGAAGAACTAGAACTGAAACTCCAAAATGGAGAAATTGATATAGCCGCGCACAGCGCCAAAGATATGCCATCGGTGTTGCCTGAATCATTTGAAATTATTGCCTTTGGTCCAAGGGCACAGCCCAATGATGTTTTGATCAGTCCAAATAAAGTTAATCTAGCTACACCGCTTGTCATTGGAACCTCATCAACGCGCCGCGTGGCCTGTCTGAGACATTTTTATCCTCATATAGAAACGGTAGATATGAGAGGAAACTTGCAGACAAGAATTGAGAAAATGAAGGCGGGAGATTGTGATGCCTTGATATTGGCTTATGCTGGGATACAAAGGATGAATTATGAAAGTATGATTCAATATGTCTTTGATGAAAAAGTATGGGTTCCGGCGGTGGGCCAAGGGAGCATTGCCATTGAAGCGCATAGCTCATTAGACCCTTCAATAAGAGCTCAAATTACATCGAAGTTAAATGATGCGAACACGGCGACCGAGGTCATCGCAGAACGTGCCTTTCTTGAAAAATTTGAAGGGGGTTGTAGCATTCCTGTTTTTGCACATGCAACTTCTGATCTAAATGGCATTATCTTAAGGGGGGGTATCATTAGCCTAGATGGCAAGCAAAAGATATTAAAAGAGCGATCCAGTGATGAACCCATAGACCTTGGAAGGGGCTTGGCTTTAGAGGTTTTAGAAGCGGGTGGCCAAAAAATATTAAAAGAAATAAAGAAACAAATTTAAAATTTAGGGGAGTAATATGAAAAAAATAGTCGTCATAATGGGGTTAATGATGGTTTTACAGGGTTGTAATTCTGATAAAGATAGCTTAGTCAATATCAATACCCAATTTGGAACCATCAAAGTGCTTTTATACAACGAAACACCACTTCATAAAAAAAACTTTATTGAGTTGGTCAAGGCGGGCAAATATGACAGTACTCTTTGGCACCGGGTCATGAAAGGGTTTATGGTCCAGGGAGGAAACGTCAATCAAAAAGAGGGGACACAGGAATCTTTAGAGGACCGCATTCCTGCTGAAATTATCAGTGGTTTCATGCATACGAAAGGTGCGTTAGCGGCAGCTAGACAGCCTGATCGGGTTAACCCAGAAAAAATGTCTTCGGCAAGTCAATTTTATATTGTCCATGGTAAAATATTCAGCACAGAAGAGTTAACAATAGATCAATTTGCATTAAATCAGGGTTTGAGTGAGTTAATGAAGAATCCCGGCTATGATACCATAGCCCAACAATTTATCAATTTGCAAAGGGGAAATAAAATTGAAGAAATGAATCAATTGGCTCTGAGATATGTGGAATTAGTGGAGTCTGTACAAGGGATTTCACTGCGCAAAGACATGGCATTGGATCGAATAGAAGCTTACACGACCTTGGGAGGAGCTCCGCACCTGGATAATGAATATACAATTTTTGGTCGTGTGGTTGCGGGCTTAGACGTGGTTGATCAAATCGCAAGCGTATCGGTAGGACTAGCCAACCGACCGATTGAGGAACTTTTTATGACCATGGAAATCGAGGAGGTACCTAAAAAAGAAATTACTGAAAAATACGGTTATAGCTATCCTGAAGAATTATGATGAAGCTATTAGTTACGGGGGCCAATGGCCTATTAGGGCAGAAATTAATCAGTTTATCAGCTTCGCTACAAGAGATTTCCTTTGTAGCTACGGGTAGAGGCGAAAACCGGAATCCACCTGGAAAATATGAATATAGGCAGTTAGATGTTACCTCTCGAGAGGAGGTGTCGACGGTCCTCAAAGAGATTAATCCTGATGTGGTGATCAATTGTGCAGCCATGACGCATGTGGATCAATGCGAAACTCATCAAGAAGCGTGCTGGTCACAAAATGTAAGGGCTTTAGAATATTTAATAGCGAGTTGCATTGAGGCAAATGCTTTTCTCATTCAGCTGTCGACAGATTTTATTTTTGATGGTTTGGCGGGTCCCTATACTGAGGAGGCGGTAGCCCATCCCCTAAGTTATTATGGAAAGAGTAAGTTGGCGTCAGAAGATTTATTAAAGTCCTCACCTGTCAAAAGTGCGATTGTCCGGACGGTTTTGGTTTATGGAATCGCACATGATATGTCAAAGTCGAATATAATTTTATGGGTAAAGCATAGTCTAGAGCAAGGAAAAAAAATACAAGTAATCAATGACCAATGGAGGACACCTACCTTGGCTGAAGACTTGGCCTTGGGCTGCACGGCAATTGCTCAAAAAAGGGCAGAAGGGATTTTTAATTTATCAGGTAAGGATCTGCTTACTCCCCATGAGATGGCATTAAAAACAGCGCATTTTTTCAAGTTAGATGCGTCCCTGATTGAAGAGGTGGATGGAAGTGTATTTACTCAGCCAGCTCAGCGACCAGCGAGAACAGGATTTATTTTGGATAAAGCCATTACCGAATTAAATTATAACCCCCACAGTTTTGATGAGGGCATGGCTATTTTACAAAAACAGTTGTCACTCAGGTCCCTTTGAAATTGTTTGAACCTATACTTAGGGTTCTACTTCAACAATCATCTCTATCTCTACGCAGATATTCATAGGTAAGGCAACCATACCGACAGCTGCACGGGCGTGTCTTCCTCTATCCCCAAAAACTGCCACCATCAGATCTGAGAAACCATTGATTACTGCGGGTTGTTGGGTAAAAGTGGGGGTTGAGTTGACCATGCCAAACACTTTAACGATCCTTTTTACCTTATTGAGATCTCCTATTTCGGCCTTTAAAGCAGTCAATTGAGAGATGGCTGTATACCGAGCCGCGTCATAACCCTCTGCTATACTTAAATCTTGTCCCAGTTTACCGGTTATGTATCCATTGGGACCGAGCGGACCGAGTCCAGCCATATAGATGAGATTTCCTGTTCGGACGCTGTTGACATAATTGCCTACAGGCTTACTCGGTTCATTGAGGGTAATTCCTAATTCTAGTAACCTAGCATCGATTTCATAATCGTATAAACTTTGACCGAGCAGGCTAAATGAGCTCAATGATAATAAGAGTAGGCCGAGATAATTTTTCATATTTATTTTTTAAGGTGAATAAAAATGTCTTCCATGAGTTGTAATTCAATGGAGTTTTCATCTTTGGATTTGATAAAATAAGAAATTCCTTGCAGGTTGCTTTCATTGACAAGATAAAGCGTATCGTTCTGCATGTTCCATGTTTGGGAATGCTGAATGGTATCAACTCCGAAGACACAGCCTTTATAGCCATGAGCAACGATGGTGATGGAATCACCCTCAAAAATAAACTTACCATTCATGGTAAAACTTTCAATACCCGTTATTTTCCCAAATGATTCAGGCGAAGTTTCCCAAATAGCATCCCATGTTCCTTGCAGTTTAACTTCATCGCTACATGAGAACAAAGAAAATATTATCAATGAGAAAGGAATGATTTTTTTCATAGAGAAATAATTTTTTTACTATATCGAAGATATTAAAAATGGATTGGAAGAGGGCAATTTGGCCTTGTTTTATTTAAGCCCTCTTCTCTCCGATATTAAATATGTCGGCGCCCATTGAACAAGGCTAGGGCCTAAAAAACGAGAAGGGGACCCAAACTCTATAATTTGGTTGTGTATTGGGGCATTTTAATCATGTTTACGGAGCTTTAAAAGATAATTGTTCTAATTTTTTCATGACCCTATTTTTTTCATGAAGAAAATCATTGAGCGCTTTGGGATTGATGGGATCTGAAGGAGGTAAGTCTACTTTTAATGCATCTACTTGTTTGTTATTCTTCCAGAAACGAAAGCAGAGGTGTGGTCCGGTGGCCAGTCCAGTGCTTCCCACAAATCCAATGGTTTGACCTTGTTCAACTTGAACGCCTGGCCGGATACCTCGCTTAATTTTCTGCATGTGTAAGTATTGGGTTGAATAGGTGCTATTATGCTTTATTTTGACATAATTCCCATTATTACGCTTATACTTGGCTTCCACAACGATGCCTTCACCGACGGAGTGAATGGGTGTGCCCGTAGCGGCTGCATAATCCGTTCCTAAATGGGCCTTATATCTTTTTTGAACAGGATGATAGCGGCGACCTGAAAATCGAGAACTTATTCTCCTGTAATTCAGTGGGGCTCTTAAAAAAGTCTTTCTTAAGCTGTTACCGTCCTGGTCAAAATAATCTTCTTTTTGATCTATACTGTATCGAATACCATAAAATATCTTGTCAAAATGTTCAAAATAGACACCCGTGATTTGCTTAATGCCAATAGATTTTCCTTCAATACTTTCTTCCTCATAAATGACCTTGAACTTATCTCCTTCTTGTATTCTAAAAAAGTCAACTTGCCAAGCAAGTACATCGACGAGCTTACTTACCAATAAAGGAGGGGCTCCGATATCTATTGCTGTTTCATATAGGGATGAATGAATCGTGGCAGCAATACTTCTTTCAATGAGATCTATCTTTTTACGGTAGGCACGTGTATAGAGAGAATCGCCTAAGGAAAAAACAACAAAAGATTTCAAATCAGGTTCAAAAATAAAATAGTCAACGGTCTTATTTGAATCCATTTTATGAATAATCGAATATTTTTTACCTATGTTAAGTTTGCGTAAGTCATAAATATTTTTTGAAGTCTGGGCAATTGCATAAATTTTGGCATCGGATACACCAAAATTTTGAAGAATAGCGGAAAGCGTTTGGTTTCGTTTTATTTTCCCTACTATGACTACAGACGAATCTACAGGAAGGCCAAATAATAATTTTGGCTTTGGAGCTTCATACGCGAGGGATTCAATGGCCTCTTTTTTGGGTGCCTGCTTGACCACGGAATCACAAGCATGAAAAAGTACTAAAAGGGATAAAGAGATTAAATACGGGACTCTCATGTGCGTAACTTTATTTGCTGAAATTGGTATGCCCAAGGTCCAAAAATGAGAGGAAGGATGGAATGTCTAAATTATAGGAGATAGGATCGACAAGCAATTGACCCTCAGCGGTCATGATGATATAAAGGGGTTGTGCATTGTTTTTAAATTGGGTAATTTGTAAATCTGCATTTTGCTTACCTATCGTTTTTTTTGTCTTACCGTCGTAAGAAGATTCATACCATTGATTCTGTGGCAAAGCCGTTTTGTCATCTACATACAAAGCAACCACGATGAAGTTTTTAGATAATCGTTTGAGAATTCTTGAATCCGACCATACACGCGCCTCCATTTCTCGGCAGTTGACACATCCATGACCCGTAAAGTCTATAAATATGGGTTTCCCGGTCGCAAGGGCACATTCTTTGGCTTGCTCTAAATCAAAATAACCTGATAGTCCATGAGGGAGCTCAAGAAAATCACTATATTTTGGCGCTTCACACAAACCAGATAAATCGTTATTAAGTATTGTTTGACTTGATGAACTTACATTAAAATCTTGTCCTGAGATGGGAGGTAAATAGCCAGACATTCCTTTGAGAGGGGCCCCAAAAAGTCCTGGAATGAGATAAAACACAAATGAAAAACTGATGATGGCCAAAATTAATCCTAACACTGAAGTGTTTTTTGCCTTAGAATCTCCAGGCATGCGAAAGGTACCGAGCAAATAAAAACTCAGTAAGGTGAAAATAGCAATCCATAGAGCTAAATAAATTTCACGGTCTAAAATGCCCCAGTGATAGGCTTGGTCAGCGATACTTAGAAACTTAAAGGCAAAAGCTAATTCCAGAAAACCAAGGACCACTTTTACTGAGTTGAGCCAACTTCCTGATTTGGGTAGGGATCCAAGCCAGCCAGGAAATAAAGCAAAAAGCATGAATGGGATGGCAAAGGCTGTAGAAAAAGCCAGCATTCCTAAAATCGGCTTGAGTACCAGTCCTCCAGCCGATTCCACTAATATCGTACCTACAATGGGGCCGGTACAACTGAAGGAAACTAAAACTAAAGTTAAGGCCATAAAAAACACACCGATTAGGCCACCTTGATCTCCCATTCGGTCTACTTTATTAACCCATTTGTGGGGAAGAGTAATCTCAAAAAGACCGAAAAAAGAAAGGGCAAAAAAGACGAATACAATAAAAAATAAAACATTTGGAAACCATCCTGTGGCCAAGTCATTTGCGATTTCTGGGCCCATGAATGGGGCTATAATAGCACCGAAGAGCACATGAATTCCGATGATGGATAGACCATAAAAAAGGCTATTTTTAATTCTCGTTGCCTTACTTTTATTTTTTCCTGTAAAATAAGTAACGGTCATGGGAATCATGGGAAAGACACAAGGGGTTAGGAGGGCCGTAAGTCCAGCGAGAAAGGCGATCAGCATAAAGGAAAGGAGGCTATAGGGGTCATTGGCTGCTCGCATGTCAAAAACGCTTTCATTTGGTCCAGCTTTTTCTATGGAGAAGGCTGCCGAGCTCATGGAGTTTGCAACAAAAGAGAAATCATCCTCAAGGGGTATACAGAGTCCCGTAACATCTGAACAAACTTGATAACTATATAAGCCCTCAATACGATAGTTGAGATCTTGTAATTGAATATTTTGAACAAACGTACCTGTTTTTTTAAAATAGGTGTAAGTACCCATAAATATAGAATCATAGGCACTTAAGGCTGCTTGAGGTTGAATGGATCCTAACAGTTTGTAACTCGCATGCGGCGTGAAAATGAATTCGGTAACGTTAGGACCTAATTCAGGATCAAAATCAGTGGAATATAAATACCAATCGGCATCAATGACCGCATTAAAAATAATTTGAGCCGTTGCTTGATCATCTGAAACAGAGATACTTTGACGCCATTCGATAGGCTTGATTATTTGACTTGAACCCCAAAAACTAGCTACAAGTAACAATAGAATTAATTGAATGCGCATAATTTATCAATGATAGATTGACCCCTTAGCTCTTTTTTGATATTTGGGAAAAATGATCGTAAAAATAAGCAATAGTTTCAATTCCTTTATAATAATTAAATAAGCCATAACTTTCATTGGGTGAATGAATGTCATCCGAATCGAGACCAAATCCCATTAAGATAGGTTCTATTTTCAGTTCTTGCATGAACAAAGCAACGATCGGGATGCTCCCGCCTTCCATCGTCGGGATCGGTGTTTTCCCCCAGGATTGTTCAAATGCCTTACTTGCTGCTTGATACCCGTTTGAATGGGTAGAAACTACCGCGGGTGTTCCTCCGTGATGGGGCGTTACCTTCACTTTTACAGATTTGGGTACATTTTCTTCAAAATATTTGATGATCATTTGTGTGATCTTACCACTGTTTTGATTGGAGACCAATCGGGTAGAAATTTTGGCAAATGCTTTCGAGGGAAGTACCGTTTTAGATCCCGGTCCTGTATACCCACCCCAAATACCATTCACATCTAAGCAAGGGCGTATACCTACGCGCTCAATGGTTGAAAATCCTTTTTCTCCTTTGACCTCTTCAATGTTGAGTTCTTTTTTATAATGGCCAAGATCGAAAGGAGCTTTGGCCATTTCAGCTCTTTGGGCTTCAGAATATTCTAATACATCATCATAAAAGCCAGGAAGCGTGATGCGTCCTTCTTCATCTTGCATATCCGCAATAAGCTTGGTGAGGATATTGATGGGATTGGCAACTGCGCCACCATAAACACCCGAATGAAGATCTTTATTAGGACCGGTCACCTCCACCTCGAGATAGCTTAAACCTCTCAATCCGACGGTAATGGATGGGGTATCATTATTTATGATGGAGGTATCTGAAATTAAAATGACATCTGCCGATAATTTCTGTTTTTCTTCTTTGATGAAAGCTTCTAAATTATCGGAACCTACTTCTTCTTCTCCTTCAATCATGAATTTAACATTGCATGTTAGGGCATTTGTTTCCATCATGGCTTCAAAAGCTTTAACATGCATGTACATTTGACCCTTGTCATCACAGGCACCTCTGGCATAAATTCGATCATTTTTTACGATGGGTTCAAAGGGGGGATGATCCCAAAGCTCATAGGGATCAGCAGGTTGTACGTCATAATGCCCGTAGACTAACACCGTGGGAAAGGTGGAATTAATGATCTTTTCAGCATATACAATCGGATGACCTTTGGTTTCGCATAGTTCGGCATAGTCGACACCCGCTGCTATTAATTGGTCTTTGACAAACGTAGCTGCATTTCTGACATCACCATCAAATTTTTTATCGGCACTAACAGATGGAATCCTTAATAAATCGAGTAATTCATTAAGAAACTTATCTTTATGATCATTTAAGTATTCTAAAGTTGTCATAGGAAATTTTATTAAGAAAAAAGGATGAAACAAATTTACGCACAAGAATTATCAATTGAGGGGTAAAATTCAAAAACCGTCGTCATCATCATCTTCCGAGGCATCTAAAAATTCATCAAATCCTTCGGGGTAGATAAGCTTGAAAGGGGCTTCTATGTCTAGGTAAACTTTTCGAAAAGTATTGATAAAATCTAAGGTTTCAGCTTCTTCACCTGCAACTAAAATGAGCTGTCCAGGCTTAAGCTTACCGCTGCTTTCATTACTTTTAATTTCATCATTAAATTCAGAATTTGAAGAATAAACTAAAAGACTATTATCCTGATAATTAAAATAATACCAGCTACCTGGGGCAGCTTGAATAAATAAATTCAAAATATCATTACCGATATCGTCTTTTTTAATTTCTAAAAAACCATCCACTTGTGTATTAATATCTTCACGGTAGATATTAGAAATCGCTATTTTAGAAGTGTTGTACCATGAATTTTCATCAGGGCTCCAATTCATTTTCACTCCCGAGATCACCAAAAATTTATTAAGTAGCTCAGAGATCTCTACTAAAGGGGTATAGTCTTTTTGACTCTTTGATTGATATATTTTGGTATTTTCATCACCTATGAGATTACTTATTTTCAGTAAATTTTTTGTATTGAGTTCATTGGCAAGGTCTCCGCCCAAGCGAGCTAAAATGTCAAGGAGGTCTACAGATATTAAGTTGGCTAGAGTATTTTTTAGATTGATATCTATTATCAAAGCAGCATCAAGGGTGCAAATACTCGACGCTGCATCTAAGGTTCCTATTACCGAAGCAGATAGGTTAAGTTTATTTTCCTTAATATCAAAGAAGTTCATCTTACCTTCAAAACTGTAAGATTGAGTGGAATCATTGTAGATAAATGTTTGTCCCTCATACGCATCACCTATTGACTTCAAAGGCTCTTCAATGAGGTAATTTCTTGAATTCAGATCATATTTTACCATTCCTTTTGCTAGAAAATAATCGTGGTTTTTTTTATTTTTTTTATTTTCAATAAAGGTTGGGTATAAACGACCTCTTATATCCTGATGTAGGCCTGCTATTAACGGTTCACCATCTTCAAAAGCTTCTTTATTAAGGTCAAAAACTACTTCAGCGATCTCTTCATTTTGTTTATAAGTAACCCAAAGGTCATACGCAGGGTTATTAGTAAAGTTAGGCTGAATAAATCCATCTAATTCTAAAGCTTGTTTATATGTTTTGAGGGTTACTTTACCTTTATAGGCAAATCCTGGGGCAATTTCAATGTCTCCGCTCTTAGTTATTCCCGTAGCTTGAGTGTAGTATTTAAGTTCCTGATTTTCATCATTTTTTTTACGACTAAATCTACGTATTTCTGTATTATTTTCAGTGGTAGTATCCGTGGTAAAGTAGCGTTTTCTAATACTTAAATCATACATTGGAATTTTACTTGTATCCCCCTTTGTAGAGGCGACATAATTGGCTTTAGCATTGAAATCATTTCTCGAGACGATATCAATAGTAGCATCTGTGAGAAAGTGGTATAATTCGGTCGACTCATAGATGATTTTTGCATTTTGAAAAGTTTCTAGTTTTGAATTAAATTTTATGATTGTTTCATTATTTTCAGGGATAATTTTTGCATCGGCCACAAGTATGTACGGAATACCTTGAACAGTTAATTCAGATGTTTTGATATCGTAAATGGCATTGGTCCCATTGAAGACTAATGAATCTAGATCTGAACGTGTTGAATAAAAATAAGAATCTTTTAAATCAACATAATCTGGTTTTCTCATCGTTACTACTGAATCTTCCAAAAACCAGGTCGCATTGACAATAGATGTCTTCATTGCAGCATAGGGAAAATTAAAAACAGCATCACGCGTATGTTCAATATTTATAGCGGCTATATTTTTTTCAAGGTTAAATTTTACATAAGTATCATCCCCAACCATTGCAGGCTGATCACTTTGGTCTGAAAGGATTTGAAATTTGCTATTCCTTGCCTCAAATTTTTTTTCTTCAAATGTCATTTGTTTAGATTCCGTAATTGAACCACGTGTAAAAAAGCGACCAGCACCATATACACCTGCTTGGGTGAGGTTAACGGTACCTTCTAATTGGGCGGATTTCGTATAAAAATTAAAGGGTTCACCAATGGTAATTAGATACATACTATCTTTTCTGGGGTACCAACTCATCCTAAAATTTCCAAGATCAGCTTGAGGGAAGTTCAAAGACTTTACCTGGCCGGGATCAATATAGCCTTTGTATCCATCAGTAGTTACAGAATCGGAATAATAAATAAAATCATCAGAAAAAAGATGGCTATGTATAAAATCAATTTTTCCAGTTCCTCGAATCCCATTGTTACTTAACCTGATGGTTTCATAAGTTTTGGCGGGTGTTCCGTATAGATTATAACCTTCTTTTGGAATTTCATGATTAAATCCCAGGGATTGATCTTCCATAATGATCAATGAATCTTCGAAAACTGGAAAAATTCCTCCGGAGTTAAAAGAACCTGGAAAAATTAAATTTTCAGTACTATCACTGTCAATATCATCAAACTTCTTAGGTCTTACTATGAAGACAATTGATGAATCATAAGCGCCGTTGAGTATTTCAGGCTGGTTGAAAAAGACTAACCCATTGGTATTGGAGACAAAGTAAGGATATTTACCGCTTTCATCTCGTCCAGATCGATTATTCGGCATATTTAAATATACGATTCCGCTCGTTTGCTCAATGTGATTTGTAAGTTCGCCGTAAGAGCCATCGGAGTTAGACAATCTTAAATCAACAGAATCAATTTGGATCAAGTTTATGAGAAAATTGTCATAATCAAATTGAAAGTTTTGCCCCTGATAATCAAATTGGCCTAAAGTAACCCCACCATTGAAAATGATTTCACGATTTTCTCTCATTGAAATTTTTCCATTTTCGGGTGCAATAGACCCTTTGTAATCCGCAGTTACCCAAAACTTTTTAATGCCATTTATATTTAAATACATGGAGTCTAGATTGAGTGAAGCATTGAATCCTGTGGCCATTTTAGATGAAATAAAAACGTTATCAAAGTCTCTTTTTTTTGCAGCAGCTTGATAATATAAGAAAGCCCGCGGTAATAATTTCACATGACCCGTTCTGAAATTATAATTAGCAAACCCGTAAATACTCAATATTTTCATAGCACCTTTAACGAGACGAATATCGAGATCATATTCACTACTCAGATCGAGTTCATTGAACTCTGTCAGTCCATATTTTCGGGCATAAAAGACTGAAAGGCCGATAGGATGAAAGCGATACGGCCCATTAAGACCTTGATACCGATTTAAGTTAAAAAAGTCAGAAGATTCAAAAGTTGTAGGTAAAAGCCCGGCACCATTGGCCATTTTAAAATTAATAGAGTCATAATTCATTGGCCATATTAATTGGTCAGTACTTATCAGTATTTCATGATATGAATCATAAAAAGGCGTGACGTCATATTTTTTTTCTCGCCAAACGGTCAGGTGGTTTGCTCTGCCATCATAACGCATGGCGATACCTGGATGAAAAAGTGAATCTGAATTTACAATAATTGAAATTTCCCCGTTATGGGCTAAGATGACAGAATCTTTAAAATCAAATGTTTCTGACTTTATGATGGCTTTTCTACCATTTCCATCAAGAATAATTAACTCACCACGGGCCTTATTGATTGCTGTTCCAATCAACTGATTTCCTTTAATTTGAATACCACCTGTATATTGAACTTTCCCTTCAAAAAAGGGGAGTTTTATATTGTTTTCATATGAGGTAAATTCAGGGAAATTTTTTGTATTTTGTTGAATACTTTTTTTGGGTTTGTACTTGAATATTCCCGATATGGAATCAGTGAAAAGATCAGGAAAGATCAGTGTCGCATTAGGCGTCCAAAAGTCACCTCTATCTACTCTAAAATTAAAGTCTCCCAACTTAACTTGAGCACCGATCATTTTTTTATATTTTTTTGGCCAATCTATAGTCGCTGAAGATCCTGAAAATAGGCGATCTTTGAAGACATGATTTCCTATTACATTGTTAATTTTTAAAGAATCAAAAGGGGAGGAAAGTATCAGTGATGCCTGATCTAAATGAAGGTAGGGCCCGGAAATGACTGCAGGGAGGTATTTGGCTCTTTGTAAGGCAACATAATCTATTTCAGAACTGTAGGTTGCTGCTCTTACTGGGGTAGTATCACTATTGATTTGTGTCGAGTTATTTTCTGTATCATTGTCCCAACTCTCGTTGTCACTTGGCCAATCATCGTTTGTATCATTATCCCAACCCTCGTCATCACTTGACCAATCATCATTTTCGGTAGGGTCGATTTGTTGGGAGGTTTCTAGAATCTGATCTTCACTGAGCGTTGGGACCTCTCCGAGGAAATCAAAGGAATATATTGGATTCAGGGTTTTAGAGATGAAAAATTTACTCTGATAAAGATTTTGACTATCAATAAATTCATTAAGTCCCTTTTGAAAATGAGTAAACTCTTGTTTGCTAAGCGTTTCTAAGGAAGAAAATGAGATAGCTAAAATTGCATCAACTTGCGTAGTAGGAATCTTTTGTACCAAAGGTAGGCCGGTAATGAATTCAAACAATAAGATGTAATTGGTCCTACTCAAGCGCTTTTCCTCTATTTTTTTTACGATCGCAATGAGTTTCTCTTTTTGCCCTTGATTAAATTGCTTGCGCCATGACTCGTCAAAGGAGTCTACAATTTTTAATGATTTTTGGGTATTTGTGATTTTGAGAAATTGCAGAACTTGTTGTTTAAAAGTTTCAGAATCATTTGAGAAACTTTGTGCTGACAACTGCCAAGTAAAAAAGAAGAGTAAAAAAGCAGAAAAGATGTTTTTCATGACTTAAATCTAAATAAACCACTCACGATAATCACATTCTTTTGCTTAAAACGATTGCCGTCCAAAGGCTCAAGCATTTTTGCTGTATTTGTTTAAGACCCAGTTTTTCGGCGTGGGCACAAATTTTAGGTGCATCCTTTTCATAAAAACCACTTAAAATTAAAACACCATTTAAGGCAAGCAGACGAGCATATTCATGCATCTCATTCAAGAGGACGTTTTTATTGATGTTGGCAATGATAATATCTGCTTGGTCCGTGAGGCTTAAATCTCGAACCACTCCTTTCAATACTCGGCCCGGACAATCGTTCAAGTTAAAGTTTTCTTGAGCATTTTCAATACACCAATCATCAATGTCCGTCGCGACTATGTGCGCGGCACCTAGTTGGTGAGCCAAAATGGATAAGACTCCGGTTCCAGTACCAAAGTCATAAATTTTTTTTTGATGATGATCAATGGATAATTGTGCCTCAAGTATCAATGATGTGGTGGCATGATGTCCAGTGCCGAAAGACATTTTCGGATGAATTACAATCTGATGCTTGAAATGATCTTGGGGTTCATGAAAAATAGCACGAACCATGATTTTGTCAGCGATGACAACGGCGGCATAATTTTTTTCCCATTCTCTATTCCAATTGATTCGTGCAACAGCTTCGAGTTTGTAGGAGATGGTTCCCGATGGTTGATACTTCTTTACAAGGCTATCGAGGAGGGATTGGTTAAAATTTAGCATCTCGCAATAGGCACTAAAACCCATTTGATGTTCTTCAAATGAATCATAGCTCAACATTGATAGTTCCGCGATCAATAGGTCACTTAAATGGGGATCACAAGTAAAATGGACGCCTTTAAAATTCATCTTGAGCAGCCTGCAAAAGATTCGAATTCTGTAAAATAGATAATAAAATCAGCCTCACTTTTTTTATGGGTAAAGTAAATTTTAAAACGGGCAAAATCTTTTTTTTCTTCAAAATACCACATCCCTGGCTTATCTGCGTAAAGACGATTTTGTTGTTCATAAACGACGATGTCGGCAGCGGCCTCTGATAATTCTTCATAAACAATTAAATCTGCTAGATAGGCTTTCTCTACTTCATACACACTCCCATAGGCTTGACATATCAAAGCTTGACTGGGGGTAAAAAAGAGGTGAAATGTAACAATAAGGAGCCACATTTTAGAATGACTTGGCGATGTCAATAAATCCTTGCGCATCCATACTTGCACCACCTATCAAGCCACCATCAACATCAGGGCATGAAAAAAGTGTTTGGGCATTCGCTGGCTTGACACTTCCTCCATATAATATGGGTATCTGTTTGGCAATGCTGTCGCTGTAATTTTTTGCGATGGTATGGCGAATAAAATGATGCATTTCTTGTGCCTGCTCATCTGACGCGGTAACGCCTGTCCCTATGGCCCAGACGGGCTCGTAGGCAATGATGACCTTAGCGAATTCAACAGCATCGAGTTCAAATAAGCTTGAAGATAATTGTTCTTTCACAAGATCGAAATGAGCATTTTCTTCTCTCGCAGCTAGCTTTTCCCCACAACAAAAAATGGGAGTCATTTGATGTTTTAGTACGATTTGAGTTTTAGACTCGAGTTCAGCATAAGTTTCTTTATAATATTCTCTCCGTTCACTGTGGCCTAACACCACACAATCTACACCTAAGTTTTGGAGCATGGCAGCAGAAATTTCGCCAGTGTAAGCCCCTGACAATTCTTGATGGCAATTCTGTGCGGCAATGAACACATTGGTTGCATTGCCTATTGTTTTTTTAATACTTTCTATGTGTGTATAAGGAACCGACATCATAATGGTCGTCTCTGACAATGATTCATCTTTGGCCATATGAACCACCTCGGAAGCAAGCTTCAATCCTTCATCAAGTGTGGTATTCATTTTCCAGTTTCCAGCAGCAATTTTTTTTCTCATGTTTTATAGTTTTTCTTTTAGGTAGTGGGCTGTATGATTTTGACTCCTCAATTTAACCATATCTTCAGGAAGCCCAGCAAAGTTAATAAATCCTCCATTCGCACCACCTTCGGGTCCTAGATCAATGATCCAATCTGCATTTTTAATGACTTCCATATTGTGCTCTATGATGACTGCAGTATTTTTTTCGTCTATTAAAGCATTGATTGAGTCCAGTAATTTTTTGATGTCGTGAAAATGCAAGCCGGTGGTGGGTTCATCAAATAAAAACAAAGTATGGTCATTTTTATTGCCCCCCTTTTTACTTAGGAAAGAGGCTAACTTTACCCGCTGGGCCTCTCCCCCACTTAGGGAGCTAGAGGATTGACCCAGTTTTACATAACCCAGGCCCACATCATCTAAAGGTTTAATTTTATTACAGATGTTTTTTCTATCTGCGAAGAAAATCAGGGCTTCTGATACCGTTAAGTTTAAAATCTCATTGATGTTTTTTTGTTGGTAACGGACTTCAAGAATTTCTTTTTTAAACCTTTGACCTTTACAGTTTTCACAGGTTAAATGAAGATCTGCCATGAATTGCATTTCAATTTTTACGGTGCCCTCTCCTTCGCAAGTATCACACCGGCCACCGGTCACATTAAATGAAAAGAAAGCAGGCTTGAATCTGTGCTTCATAGCGATGGGTTGCTCTGAAAACAGTTGACGAATATGATCATAGGCTTTCACATAAGTAACAGGATTGGATCTCGAGCTTTTACCAATGGGGTTTTGGTCTACAAACTCGATGTAACTGATTTTCTGATAATCTCCATCCAGTTTGTCAAACTTCCCCGTAGCCTCAGTACTTAACCCCAGGATTTTCCCAAGGGAGGGATAAAGGATTTTTTTAATTAACGTTGATTTCCCTGAGCCACTCACACCTGTGACGACCGTCATTACCCCAAGGGGAATTTCTACATCAATACTCTTAAGGTTGTTTTCTTTGGCTTTCTTAATAAGGATAGATTGATTCCAGCCCCTTCTTAAACTTGGAAGCACAATTTGCTCTCTTTGAAGCAAATAATCTAACGTTAAAGAAGGTTCTTGGTGTGTTGCGGCGTCCCTAAAGTGACCTTGAAAAATAAGGTTTCCTCCATGACTTCCTGCACCTGGTCCGATATCAATAATCTGATCTGCCGCCAACATTATTTTTTCCTCGTGTTCTACCACAATTACGGTATTTCCAAGATGCTTTAAACTGTTCAGCACTTCTATCAACTTATCCGTATCTCTGGGATGCAGTCCAATGCTGGGCTCGTCAAGGATATACATTGAACCAACCAAGGCACTTCCCAGGGAAGTGGAAAGTTTGATCCGTTGAAATTCTCCTCCTGAGAGGCTTGAGGTAAGCCTATTGAGGGTGAGGTAACCTAAGCCCACTTGATCAAGATAGTTGAGCCTATTCAATATTTCGGTAAGTAACCGTTGACTGATTTTGGCATCGTGTTCAGATAAATTGATTTCACGCAGTTTAGGGATCAAATCAGCAACGGGAATCAATACCATTTCAGCGATGGAAGTACCTCCTATTTTCACATAATGAGCATCTTTCCTTATGCGGGTGCCTTTGCAATCCGGACATCTCGTTTTTCCTCGGTAGCGAGAAAGCATCACTCGGTATTGAATTTTATGAGTTTTTGATGCTAAAAAGGAGAAAAAGGCATGTAATCCTTCGAAGTATTCATTGCCATCCCACAACAACTGATATTGTGCTGGAGTTAATTCACTGACGGCTCTATGAATGGGAAAATCAAACTTAATAGCGTGTTTAAGTAAGGGTTCAACCCATTTCCTCATGGTTTCACCACGCCAAGGAACTAAGGCGTTTTCAAAAACGGATAGATTGTTATCAGGAATTACCCGCTCTGGATCGATGCCCAAAATCATTCCAAATCCTTCGCATTTACGGCAGGCACCATAAGGATTATTGAAACTAAATAAGTTAACGGTAGGTACTTCAAATGAAATTCCGTCCAGTTCTAGTCGATTGGAAAATTTTACTTTTTTGGCACCTAAAACTTCGATATTACAAACTCCCTCCCCTTCAAAGAAAGCCGTTTGAATGGAGTCGCTGAGCCTGAACATAGCTTCTTCATCTTTTTTACTAACAGTCCGATCTATTAATATATCTAAAGGGTTATTTTTTATTTTTTTAATGTCCAAGTCTTCAATGAACAACATTTTTTGATTACAAATAATCCGGGTATAACCTTTGCTGAGTAATATCTTTAGTTCATCCTCTAAGGTTCTTTTTTTATGGACATTGAGAGGTGCCGAAATGATTATTTTCAGATCTTCAGGTTGAGATAAGATATAATCTACCACATCAGTTACCGTATCTTTTTTTACTTCATTCCCTGATTTGGGAGAGAGGGTCTTTCCTATTCGGGCATACAAAAGTTTAAGATAATCATAGATTTCGGTCGTCGTACCCACCGTGGATCTTGGATTGCGCGTATTTACTTTTTGTTCAATAGCGATGGCTGGAGATATGCCTTTGATATAATCTACTTCAGGCTTCTCCATGCGCCCCAGAAATTGCCGAGCATAAGCGCTCAAACTTTCAACATATTTCCGCTGACCCTCTGCGAAAAGCGTATCAAAAGCCAGACTTGATTTTCCAGATCCAGAAAGTCCGGTAATGACGACCATTTTATTTCGTGGAATAGCAATGTCGATATTTTTCAAATTATTGACACGTGCTCCTTTGATGATAATGTATTTTTTGGCGTCGAGAAGTTCTAATTTTTGTTCTATTGACATTTGTTTGTGGTGGGCTATGCCCAAAGAAATTAATCTGATTGCAAAAATAGATATTGTACTTGGTATTTGGTAGCAAACTAAAATTCTATATACTTGCAGGAGTAATTAAATTTTTTATTCATATAAATGACACAATTTGGTATAGATTTCTACGTTCACTAATAGTTGATTATAATGAAAAATGTAGAAATGAGTGACAGCCACTTGCTGTCTCACTATGCCAAAGGTAACGAACAGGCCTTCAGTATGTTGCTGAACCGTCATAAAGACAAGGTCTATACCACCATCTATTTAATAGTTAAAGATAGTTACCTCGCAGAAGATATATTGCAAGAGGTATTTATAAAAGCCATTACAATGATCAAATCCGGTCGTTATAATGACGAGGGAAAGTTTCTTCCATGGATTTTGAGAATTGCGCACAATATGGCTATTGATCAATTTAGAAAGACCAAGAGATCCCCTTTAATTGTTACTGAAGATGGGAGCAACATTTTCAATACGCTGGCATTTTCAGAGACTTCAGTTGAAGAGATACAAATTAAGCAAGATACCCACGAGTTACTTAAAGTACATATTAAGGAACTTCCGGATCTACAGCGAGAGGTATTGGTTATGCGACATTACATGCAAATGAGCTTCCAAGAAATTGCCGTTGCTACGGATGTCAGTATAAATACTGCGCTGGGAAGAATGAGGTATGCTTTGATCAACCTAAGAAAAAAATTCAAGCAAAAAACTAACGCCTATGATCCCAAACTTTACAACAAATGATGCGTTACAATATATATATCAAGAGGCATCTAGTCAATTAACAGTACAAATACATATCGCCAGAAATAGAGATGATTCATTCAATGAAGCATTGTTGGAATTTGAATTATTGAGATTAAAATTAGATCAGTTGAGGCTTACACCTAATAACTTGTCGATTGAAAAAATTTTGGCGTATTCTAGAAAACAGAAATTTGAGTCAGCTTAATTTCTCTAAGGACTCTTTTGAGGAGCGTAAACTCGAGTATTTTAAGGATGACTAGAAAAGAAAGATATCAATTTTTTATCTCTTATTTTTCCCAAAATCAGCCAGAGGCAGAGACGGAGCTCAAATATAGAAATCCCTTTGAATTATTGGTTGCTGTGGTATTGAGTGCTCAATGTACGGATAAGCGAGTAAATATTGTGACGGAAAGTCTATTTAAAGAATTTCCAACTGCTTCTGCTATGGCGGCCTCAAATTTCGATGAACTTTTCCCGTATATCCGTAGTATTTCTTATCCTAGTAATAAAACCAAACACTTACTAGGTCTTAGTAACATGTTGGTGTCGGATTTTGGAGAGGTGATTCCTTTGAATATTCAGGATTTACTACGGATGCCAGGAGTGGGGAGAAAAACAGCCAACGTGATTGTATCTGTTCTAGACCAACAGCCTGCAATGGCCGTTGATACCCATGTTTTCCGCGTCTCTAAGCGCTTGGGTTTGGTTACCCTTAAGGCCAAAACGCCCTTAGAAGTAGAGCGACAGTTGGTCAAACAGATACCTGATGATTATATTCATAGAGCCCATCATTGGTTGATTCTGCATGGGAGATATACTTGCTTGGCTCGAAAACCGAAATGTCAAATTTGTCCTCTTACCAATTTTTGTAGGCATTATGCTCATTCAGCGGTATAATATAGAGGCTATGAATTTCTTTCTTAGGCAGGCATTTCTTAATTTAGCAGAACACTAATGGTTTTAATTTGATCTGGATGCCTAACCTGTGAGACCAAAATAAGACTATCTTTAGGTCAGTAATAAACCCCAATTTTAGATGTATAACAGGCAAGAACTTTATTTTCCATTTTGGTTATTAAAAATCCAAAAGTACATTCAGACTTTCTCAATTATCTTATTGATGGGGTTCTTTGCTCCGGCCTTCGGGCAAGGTACTTTTGAAGATAGTCCTTTTGTGGATATGATTTTTAAAATAGATACTTCGGTTTATACTTGGCAAAAAAATGCCATTATGATCAATGGAAAAATGCAGTTGCCTTTCTATTATGATTCAGAAAATGAGGTAGCCGAGATAGAACTGAAAATGGCAGGCTATGCGGAAGCAGGGGCCATTCAATTGAAGGTTTCTAATGATTATATTATATTGGATTCTTTATTGGCCTTTGATGATTACATCCGGTTTAAAGTTAAATTTAAAGATTTAACAGCATCAAATTTTTTGAAGTTTGTTTTTAAGGATCAAATGGACCCTTCGAAAAGTCAGTTTTATGATCTTGGACTCTTCCCGCATACCCAAACCCGTCTTCAAATGATTTCAGCAGGGAGTGAACTTTTTATTGGGGAAGAGCAAATACTCAATATATCGGTGAGCAATATCGATAATGTGATGCTCAGTAATCAATGGGTTTCTGACAGCAAAGCAAATTACTTGATTCGAAAAAAAAACGATGAATTGCGGGTGCATTTTCTTCCAACAAAAAGGGGCCTTTATACATGGAATGTAAAACTTCCGCTTATAAAACCGGAATTGTTGAAGGGGATCATGGTATTTGAATCTGCCCCTTTAATTAAGAGGTTTGAGATTAAAAGTGGTCGTATTGCTTTTTTAAACATCAATAAATTAGAAATCACTCCTTCGGAAGATTCCAAATCTCCTAATATCATTCAAATTGATAACCATGAGAGGTTATTTTTAGAAAAAACCTATCGCTTAGAGGATCAAGAAGCACCGGGAGGAGCCTTAGTTGCAGAGCTTTTTACCCAATCAAGTATGAGCAATGGGAAAGTGTTGGCCACCCTCAGAACGTATGCCTATCATCAAAAGTCTAAAGGCTATCTTTATTTAAAAGAAAACGATAAGGCCTTATTTGTAACCAATTTTGACATTACACGGCGTACCAAAATTGAGGCGATTTATATTCAAAGACCAGGGAAAAATTGGGAAAAAACCAATCAAGTTCATCCTGGAGAAAACCTCAATATCCGACTTGAGGGACAGGGATTACACAAAGGAAAATTTACTTTCGAAGGGGTTTATCAGCAGCAGTATGATTCTTTATTAAAAAATGAAAATGACATTCAATATAGGATAGAGGTACCCTTAGATATTTTATCGAATACCGTTGATATCTATAATCACAATAATAGTACGGAGTTAAAACTGGACGTAAAAGAATACCAAAGACCGAAAGAGTTGGATTTTTTAATCTTAGATATCGATGGAAATGATTACCCAGTCAGTACACTGGATAAGCCCATATATTATGATAAAACGATAACAGATTTAGTCATTAAGTTTGATGAAAATAGGATTGATTTTTCGGATCAACTTTTTGGAAAGCAGTTTTTGGAAATAGATGTTAAGATTAAAAATAAGGCTGGAAATATTATTGAGTTATATGAATTTGAAGATTTAGTGGTTTGTCCGGGTACTTTTTCACCGCGGGGGGATCGGTATGATAAAAGCGAGTGTACTGCCAATACCATTAATTTGAATAATTTCATTAAGAATAAAACATCCCAATTACCCGAGTGGGCTCAAATAGAATTAGATATCAAGCATAAGGGCAATGCGTACGAGACCGTTAGATTCAATAGGAAAGTGGTCATTGTTCTTAAAAGAGCGAATAGCTATGACATTGATGTCTCTTTTCCTGCTGGTTTACTGGTGCTTAAATTTGACGATCAATCAGATTTCGCCAACTTTGGGGGAGTCAGTTTGGCCATGATGGCCCAAATGAGTTTTTATCAGCCGGGTAAGATTGCTGAATATCGGCCGTATAAAATTGGCGCAGGATTTATTTTCCTCAATGCCTTTAGTTTTGATGAGAATGATTCTCGAGGTAGAGATGTAGGCTTGGTTATTTTAGGTTCTATTTATCCAATTTCAAGAGAGAAAAAATTAACCTTTCCATTGTATGCAGGCTTTGGGTATTTTTTACAAGAAAAAATTCCATTTTTCATGCTAGGGCCGGGTATTCAAGTTAGGTTTTAGGATTTCTTTTGAAGTATTCGGCAGCAAAAACTCCCATTATGACAACTACGCTACCAATTATTTGGAGAGAGGATAGTCTTTCTTCTAAAAATAAATAAGCCAGTAAGACGGTAGAAATGGGTCCTATACTGGCAAAAATTGAGAATTGATTGGCCCCCAGTTCTTTGATGGCGTATGATATCAAAAAAGAGGGAATTACGGTAGAAAAAAGAGCAATGAGTACGCCATATATATATACTCCTTTAGGAAAAAAGAGCACGTTAATACTCATTTTTGATTCGACCATGAATTGGAAAATGATCAAGACCGAAGATACGATCATCACATAAGAAGTAAATCTCCGAGCTCCAAATTTAGGAATGAGACAGCCGCTTCCAAAAATATAAGAAGCATAAGTAACCGCACTCAGAAGTACCAACAAGGATCCTTTCAGTGTTATCGAGGGATCGCTTACTTCAATTTCAGGCAAAAAAATAATGCAGATGCCCAAATACGTAATAAGAATGGAGAATAATTGGTAACTACTGATTTTAATTTTAAAAAAAATAAAGGAGAGCAAAATAACAAAGGTTGGATAGGTAAATAAGATCAGTCGTTCTAAACTTGCTTTAATGTATTCCAATCCTTTAAAATCAAAATAGCTGGCTAAATAATAGCCAAGAAAGCCAAAAAGGAGAACCCATAAATAATCATTTTTTGCAGCGGTTATTTTTTCTTGACTCTTATAAAGGGCAAAAAACAGATAAAAAGGGAGCGAAAAAACCATTCTTAAGAGCAAAAGACTGATGGCATCTGCCCCATATTGATAGGCCAACTTGGCAAATATGGCTTTGGTTGAAAATAAGATAATTCCTGTCAAACCTAATCCTACAGCGATTTGACGGGTTATCATTATTTTTGATCTAAATCGAGGGGAGGGTCTTCTTTGGGCGTTTCTTCTTCAATAAAAAATGATTTTTGCCAAATCAATATAATGAAAACGCTGATAAAAATAGCGGCATCGGCAATATTGAACACTGGCCACAAAGACATATAATCGCCACCAAGGATCGGAAGCCAATCAGGCAAACGACCTTCCCAAATATCGATATAGAACATATCAATGACTTGGCCATAAAACCAAGGCGTAGGGGCATCAAAGGGGGCATTATTTAAAAAATAGCCATAGAAGACAGAATCGATTAAGTTACCTATTGCACCTCCAAGGATCAGACCCATACAAATAAGAAATCCAGGACTCATGGGTTTCTTGTACATCATAAATAAATAATAACCGATGGCTACCATGGCGATAAGTCTAAATAAGGTCAAGATGACTTTGGCATGATCAAAAGGAAGCTCCATTCCAAAGGCCATTCCGGGATTCGTGAGATAATGAAGTTTGAAGAAATTTCCCAAAATCTTTATTTGCCCACTGGAGCCCAAAACCATATATTGGTGGACCAGCATTTTCACGATTTGATCTAAGATGATCACGGCTAAGCTCACACCATAATACTTAAATACTCCGGAATTATTTTTCATAGGATATCACTTTCAATTGGATAATGATTTCAGCACCATCGATATCTAATGAAATTCCATTGGGGAGGTCTGCATTAAATAGAATAGTTTTTGCCTGCGTCTCTTGCTGAATCGATTGTTGATGCACTTCCATAGCTTCTTTTATAAGCTTGTCATGGGTAGAGTAGAGGATGTCAATCTTATCTTGAACTTCTAAATTTTGATCTTTTCGGAGGTTTTGAATTCTATTAACAATATCTCTTGAGAGGCCTTCTTTTTTTAACACGTCGGTCAAATTAATATCTAGCGCAACTGTTAAGCCATCTTCAGAGGCGACCAACCACCCTGGAATATCCTGAGAGCTGATTTCAACATCAGTCAATTGCAATTCAATCATTTCACCTTCAATTTCAATATTAAAGAATCCATCACTTTCAAATTGAGCAATATCTGTTTGAATTAAACTATTTATTTTAGGGGTGATAACTTTCAATTGAGCACCAAACTTAACGCCTAAGGTTCTAAAATTTGGTTTGATTTTTTTAATTAAAATTCCCGTATCATCGTCCAAATAATCAATGGTTTTCACATTGGTTTCATTGATGATGAGCTCTTCAACTTTTTTCAATTTATTTTTTTCATCCTTATTCAAGACGGGGATCAAAATTTTACTGAGGGGTTGTCTGACTTTGATTTTTTGTTTTTTTCTTAATGAATGGACCAGAGAGGAAGCGAGCTGTGCCAACCTCATGCGAGCTTCTAATTCGGGATCAATGGCTTCTTCATTGACGACTGGAAAATGGGCCAAGTGGACCGAATCGTCTGGAGATAATTTTGTAACAGAATTGAGGTCTAAAAATAATTTTTCAGCATAGAAGGGGGCAACGGGTGCCATGAGTTGCGCGATCGTATGAAGGCAAGTGTAAAGGGTTTGATAGGCCACTTCTTTGTTCTGGTTGTAATCACCGATCCAAAACCTTTTTCTATTCAAGCGAATATACCAATTGCTCAGATCATTGACAGTAAATGATTGAATGGCTCTTACAGCTTTCGTAGGTTCATAATCATCATAATATTGATCTACTTCTCGTACAACGGAATTGAGTCGACTGATGATCCACAAATCACTCTCTGTCTTATCAGTGGCAGCAATCGCTTTATTTTTGAAATTGAACGCATCCAAGTTGGCATAAAGGGCAAAAAAGGAATAGGTATTGGATAGGGTTCCAAAAAACTTTCTTTGTACATCTAATATGCCATTGGCATCAAATTTTAAGTTATCCCAGGGATTCGCATTGCTGATCATATACCATCGGGTGGCATCTGGACCATACTGTTCAATCACGTCAAAAGGATTCACGGCATTACCCAATCTCTTGGACATTTTATTGCCATTTTTATCTAAAACTAGTCCGTTGGCAATGACATTTTTGAAGGCCACCGTATCGAAGAGTAAAGAAGAAATAGCATGCAGCGTAAAAAACCAACCTCGGGTTTGATCTACGCCTTCGGCGATGAAATCTGCAGGGTAATTGGAATTAAAAAGGTCTTGATTTTCGAAAGGATAATGCCATTGTGCATAGGGCATGGCCCCTGAATCAAACCACACGTCAATTAAATCAGGTTCACGGTGCATTGGCTGACCCGTTGGACTTACTAAAATCACATCGTCAACAAATGGGCGATGCAAGTCAAAGTTTTCTGGCAAGCTTTCTGACATAAGACCTGTGGCAACGGCTTGATCAACCTCAGTACGCAGTTCAGCGATGCTGCCGATACATTTTTTTTCACTCTTATCAACCGTGACCCAGATAGGAAGGGGCGTTCCCCAGTATCTTGACCTGCTTAAATTCCAATCGACGAGGTTTTCCAACCAATTCCCAAATCTACCTGCACCTGTAGATTTTGGTTTCCAGTTGATGGTATTATTTAAAGCGACCAAGCGATCCTTCAGTGCGGTGGTTTTGATAAACCATGAATCTAGAGGATAGTATAATATGGGTTTGTCGGTTCGCCAGCAATGTGGATAGGAATGCTCGTATTTCTCCACTTTGAACGCCAAATTTTCTTCCTTGAGTTTAATAGCGATGAGGACATCAGTCGACTTGAAGTTAGGATCCTGACGCACCGCGTCAGGGTAATACTCTTCGCGCACGTATTTTCCTGCAAAATCTATGACTTCTGTTACGAAACATCCTTTGCGATCTACTAAAGGGACTTCGAGTCCTTGATCATCAAGCACCATGACTGCAGGCACATTGTTTTGTTGACTAATTCGAAAATCATCAGCACCAAAGACTGAAGCCGTATGAACCACGCCAGTACCGTCTTCTGTTGATACAAAGTCCCCAGAAATGACTCTGAATCCATTTTCATTTAACTTATCATTGGTCACATAAGGCATCAATTGTTCGTAACGAATCTCTAAAAGATCCTTTCCTGTAAAGGAGTTGAGTAGTTTCCAAGGGATGAGTTTATCTCCTGCTTGGTAATCACTCAATGCTATTTGATTTGCCTTTTCTGTAAAATACTTATTGATTAATTCTTTGGCTAAAATGACCGATACGGGTTGATAAGTATAGGGGTTAAAGGTGGAAATTTTTACATAATGAATTTTATCACCCACTGCTAAGGCACAGTTTGAGGGCAAGGTCCAAGGTGTGGTCGTCCAAGCCAAGATTCTGACATCTTCTTCTTCTTGATCAAATAAGAAGGCCGACTGCTGGGTGGGCTTTACCTTAAATTGAGCCACCACCGAAGTATCTTTGATGTCTTGATAGGTACCTGGTTGATTTAGTTCGTGTGAACTTAAACCGGTACCTGCCGCCGGAGAAAAGGGTTGGACCGTATATCCCTTGTATAGCAAATCTTTTTCGAACAGTTTTTTCAACAAATGCCAAACACTTTCCATATAGTGGACATCAAACGTCATGTAAGGACTTTCTAAATCGACCCAATAGCCGATTTGACGGGTCAATTCATCCCATTCGCCTTTGAACTTCATGACAGCCTCCTTACATTTCTTATTATAATCGGCTACGCTAATTTTTTTACCAATGTCTTCTTTTGTAATCCCCAGTTCCTTTTCAACTTGTAGTTCAACAGGAAGACCGTGGGTATCCCATCCACCTTTTCTTTTGACCTGAAATCCTTTTTGAGTTTTATACCTACAAAAAATATCCTTGACAGCTCTGGCCATGACGTGATGGATACCAGGAGTACCGTTGGCCGAGGGGGGGCCTTCAAAAAAAGTAAAAGAGGGCCCCCCTGATCGCTCTGTAATGGTTTTGGAAAATATATTATTATTTTCCCAAAAAGCACGAATTTCTTTCCCTACTTCAGGGTAATTTATTTGTTTATATTCGCGAAACTTGACCATCAAAAGAGCTTATTTTTAATTTAAAATTCATGCCAGTGATTATTTGATATCTTTTTTCCCTTCTTGAAATTCTGGAAATTGTTCAATGAGAGGATGTTTATTTGTATTCCTTTTACCACTATCAAACTGGAGTAACAACGCGGGTAATACCGTCAGGTTAGTGATCATAGCAAATAATAAGGTGATCGATGTAAGCTTACCTAAAGCTACAGTCCCCCCAAAACCTGACGCGGAAAAAATCACGAAACCACAGAAAAGAATAATAGAGGTGTAGACCATGCTTGCACCCGTTTCTTTAAGACTGTTACTGATGGCTAAAGGCACATCAAATTTATTACTAAAAAGTTCTTGTCGGTATTTTGCCAAAAAGTGAATGCTGTCATCCACCGAGATACCAAAGGCAATGCTAAAAACTAAGGCTGTGCTGGGTTTCAAAGGGATGCCAAAATAACCCATGATGGCACCCGTGATCAGGAGCGGGATAAGGTTAGGGATCAGGGAGATGATGATCATTTTTATATTTCTAAACAAGAGTCCCATAATTATAGCAATGACTAAAAAGGCAACCATCATCGAACTGATTAAATTATCGATCAAAAATTTATTGCCTTTGATAAAGGTAATGGTTGTACCCGTAACGGCTAGATTCATTTTGGTGTCTGCGAAAAGAGATTCAATTTTGGGCCTTATTACCTCAGAAATCAGAGAGTCCATTTTGTTTGACCCTATATCAGCCACTTTTAAAGAGATTCTCATTTTCTGTTTATTTTCATCTACAAAATTTTGGGAAAAGCCGGCTTCATCCGGTTGCAAGGCTAAGTATTTGAGAATGAAACCTAGATCACGCTGATTGGGGAGGCTGTAAAAGTTTGGGTTTTGATTATAAAAAGCTTGTCTGGCAGCCTTGATAAAGCTGACCAGTGATACGGGTTGAGATATGTAAGGAATTTCATCTAAAAAGGTCTCAAACTCATCGATTTTTTGTAGATTTTTTAAATTTTGAACCCCTTTTTTAATTCCTGTGTCTACAATGATTTCTAGTGGCATGATGCCACTGAATTGAGCTTCAAAAAAACGCAAATCTTGAATCAAAGGACTGTCTTTAGCCAAATCATCGACTATGAAAGACACCGAATTAATCTTGGAGACGCCAATGACTGAAATCCCTATCGTAGTGATCGTAATCAAAAAGATTAAAATTCGTTTTTGATGAACCATAAAATCTAGGTAGCTCAAGAATCTAGCAATGAATTTGAAATTCAGATGTTTTAAATTTCTACTAGAAGGGGGTTTTAAATAGGAATATAGGGCGGGAATAAGAATGATACTTACGACAAAAGTTGCCATAATATTGAGCCCAGCCACAATCCCGAATTCAGCTAAAATTTTAATGTCCGTAACTATCAAAACAAAAAATCCAACCGCAGTAGTGAAATTTGTAATGAGGGTAACGATGCCAATTTTCCTGATAATACTAGTCAATGCCCTTATTTGATCTCCATGACGCGCATATTCACGATGATATTTATTTAGCATGTACACACTGTTAGGTATTCCAATTATGACAATAATGGAAGGTAAAAGACCCGTCAGCGCAGTAATTTTGAAGCCAAATAAAGAGACACAACCCAGGGTCCAGACGACCATGGTTAAAATAACGATCAAAGGAAAAAAAACGGCCTTTAACGAACGAAAAAACATAAAAAGGACAATACCTGTTATGATAATGGAATAAATCAAAAACCGGGTAAGTTCACTTTTGATGGTAGCCATATTGGAGGAGCGCACGTAAGGTAATCCAGCAAAATGGGTCTGAATGTTTGTGACTTCTTCAAAGCGTTGACCTGCCCTGATCAAATCAAAAATGAGTTCATTTCTGTTTTCTGAATTAATGACCTCCTTGTTTAAGGTAACCAGCAATAGGGTAGCACCCGTTTGTTGGTTGATCAACTGTCCACTGTAAAATTTGAGCACTAAAGCCTCTTGAAGTAAACTGTCTAAACTCTTTTGTTGCTCTAAAATGGGTCCGAAAAGGGGAGTAATATTGAATTTCTTTGCTATCCTATCTGCATCGAGTCTTTGTAAGGTGGGGATACCTAAAACGGCAGTGACGCCCTGCAGATCTTTGAGTTCATCTGCGAGCGCACGGAATCTATTGAAATTTTTGAGCTCAAAAAGGGTGCTGTCTTGAACGCCAATGGCCATGATATTTCCGTCTTCCCCAAAGAGTGTTTTAAAGGCCTGAAGATTTATCATTTCAGTATCATCCTCAGGAACTACGCTGGCCAAATCATAAGAGATTTCTATGAATTGCAAATGGTATCCCATAAAGGCTGTTATTACGCCAATTATGATGACTAATGACAGCCTGAATTTGAGGATGATTTCAGCTATTAATTTCCACATATCAAATAGATCGCAAAGGTAATTATTTTATTGAGGATCACGTAGTTCCATCATAACTGCTTTTGTTGATTAATGCATATGAGCAGATTGCTGAACGTAAAGTTTTATTGAAGCCCTCGAAATGGAGTCTAAAAATCTAGTTTTTAATATTTCCTGAAATTATTTTATACAAACGGCTGGCATTTGAGTCAGTGAGGCCTGAAATAAAGTCAATCACTATGCGAAGGTTTTCATAGACAGACAATCGATCATTTATCAGTTGTAATTTAAAGGAGTCAGGTAAAACTTTGTAAATTTTTTTATCCTTAGCTGAAACGAATTTAGGATTGTTTTTTATCATAAATACTGCTTGACAGAAAGTAGCAGTAAGTTTTTCTATGATTTCATAGCCCGCTACTTCCCTTTCGAGTACTTGTCGTGATTGATAAATGTATTCAACTGAGATTGAACTGATTTTTTCTAAGACGGGGGCCGAAGGGATTTTATCGGTCAAAGCATGATCAAAGTCACCTATCAACAGTTCAGCTTCTTTTGAGACAAAAACCGTTACTACTTCCTGAATAAGTTGATAAATAGCCATGGCTCTCAAAACACCTAATTTTTCGTTTAAGTCAACGATTTTACTTAGCTTTTCTTCAGAAAAATTGGGGCCTATAATCTCAGCTAATAAGTTTTTTGTTTGTTCAAATGAAATAAGACCCAGTCGTGTGGCATCTTCTAAGTCTATGATACTGTAACAAATGTCATCAGCAGCCTCGACTAAAAAAGCAAGGGGATGTCTTAACCAAGTGGTTTCTGATATTTTTTTAAGTTGCAGCTCTTCAGCGATGGTTTCAAAATAGGTAAAATTATCATTAAAGAATCCATATTTGTGTTGGCTTTGCCGTGCAGGAACCTTTTTTGACGCACTGCTCAAAGGATATTTAGTAAAGGTAGCCAAGGTTGAGTAGGTCAAACTCAGACCTCCCTGATTGGGATTGGTCAGAATCCTAAATCCCTGTGCATTTCCTTCAAAATTAATTAAATCGGACCATTCAGTGGGTTTGACCATTGATTCAAAAAACTGTCCTCCTTCGGTATTTAAAAAGAAAGAGGAGATACTTTGTTCTCCGGAATGCCCAAAAGGAGGATTACCAAGGTCGTGCGCCAGACATGCAGCGGAGACGACATCTCCAAAATCTTGGTACTTAATACCCGAGGCTCGCAGCGCTTCATTTTTGGACAAAATGATTTTACCTACTTCTTTTGCCAATGACCGGCCCACACTCGCAACTTCTAAGCTATGGGTAAGTCTACTGTGAACAAAGTCATCTTCAGGCATAGGAAAAACCTGTGTTTTATCTTGAAGTTTCCGGAAGGGATGTGAGAAAATAATCCGATCGTAGTCCTGCTCAAATCGACTTCTTGTTTGGGCGAGAGGTACGGATTTAGATACACCAAATCGTTTTGCTGAAAATAAATTAAGCCAATTCATCGATGTGTGCTTAAACATTTTGATGGAACAATGAATACATACTGATTGGATAATTTATGGTTATCATGAAATATTTCTTGGGCGGCCTCAATTTTTTTTTCTGCTGCGACGGCAAAAAAAGCTTTAATATGAGTGCCTCCATAAGTTCTAAAAAAGGAATTTTGACCCTTTTGGATCCATTCCATTTCAGAAAAAGCCAATAGTTCCCAAGTTTTAATGGCAGGCACCAAGAAAGATCAGCTAAATAGGGCATTCACTAAATGGATTTCAATAACTTTTTCAAGGTCACATTTTCCTCTAAAATACGTGCGATGTCTGTTATGGGGATACGTTCTTGCCTCATCGAATCTCGTTCTCTGATCGTGATGGTATCATCTTCAAGAGATTGATGATCAATGGTGATGCAATAAGGAGTGCCCACTGCATCTTGCCTTCGATATCTACGCCCAATCGCATCTTTCGCATCATATTGTGCTGTAAAATCGTATTTAAGTTCCTTGAAAATTGCTTGAGCTTTTTCAGCAAGCCCATCTTTATTCATCAAAGGGAGCACTGCTACTTTTGAAGGGGCCAAGGCCGCAGGCAATTTCAAAACAATACGTTCAGAATTATCTTCGAGTACTTCTTCTTGATAGGCTGCAGATAGAACGGCTAAAAACATACGGTCTAAGCCTATGGAAGTTTCCACCACATAAGGGACATAAGATTCATTTTCCTGTGGATCGAAATAACGGAGCTTCTTTCCAGAGAGCGCTTCATGGGCCATCAGATCAAAATCTGTTCTCGAATGAATTCCTTCAAGCTCTTTGAATCCCATGGGGAATTTAAATTCAATATCACAGGCCGCATTGGCATAATGGGCAAGATTGAGATGATTATGGAATCGGTATTTCGCGGTACCTAATCCCAATGCGTTGTGCCAACGCATACGCTGGAGCTTCCAGTGCTCATACCATTGCATTTCTTCACCAGGCTTGACAAAGAATTGCATTTCCATTTGCTCAAACTCACGCATTCGGAAGATAAATTGTCGGGCAATGATTTCATTCCTAAAAGCTTTACCTATTTGGGCAATTCCAAAAGGAGGCTTCATCCTACTGGATTTCTGAATATTAGAAAAATTCACAAAAATACCTTGAGCCGTCTCTGGGCGTAAATAAATAGTATTTGCCCCTTCCGAAACAGATCCCATTTCAGTGGAAAACATTAAGTTAAATTGCCTTACATCCGTCCAGTTTTTAGTACCTGAAACAGGATCTGAAATTTCTAGATCGACAATTAAATTTTTAAAAGACTCGAGATCTTTTTCTGCAATCGCTGTTTTCATTCTATTTTCTATAGACTGAATTTGTTCGCGATAGTTGACTACTCTGGGATGGGTACTTATAAATTGAGCCTCGTCAAAGTACTCGCCAAATCTTTTGCGGGCTTTTGTTACCTCCTTATTTATCTTCTGCTCAATTTTTACTAGGTGATCTTCGACAAGGACATCGGCACGGTAACGTTTTTTAGAATCTTTATTGTCAATGAGGGGGTCATTGAAGGCGTCTACATGTCCTGAGGCCTTCCATGTACTGGGGTGCATGAAAATAGAGGCATCTAAACCCACAATATTTTCATTCATTTGCACCATTGATTTCCACCAAAATTCTTTGATATTATTTTTTAATAAGACGCCGTTGGGGCCATAATCATAGGCAGCATTTAAGCCATCATAAATTTCACTAGACCCGTACACAAAACCATATTCTTTGCAGTGTGCTGTGATTTTTTTTAAGGTGACTTCGTTTTCTTTTGTAGACATGGGGGTAAAGAGAAAGGGATTAAAGGACAAAATAAAATAATTACAAATTAAACTTGCTGATTGCGCTTAGCTATTACATTAAAATCTCGACTTAGATGTATGCTAAAAGATTGCATTGAGATGAATTGAAATAGCAGTTTTATTTAATAAATTTAAACTCGAGGTCATCAAGACTTTGGTTCAGTCCCACCACCGTTACCGTGTCATGTATACGCAAACGGGTATAACCATGAGAAATGATGGTTTGTCCTCCTCTGATGACAGACAAAATAATAACGTCAGAGGGGAGTCGAAGATCTCTCAAATGGATTCCGTGGAGGTTAGGGTTCAGTATTTCTATGTCTCTTGTATCTTGATTTTGATCCATGCCCAGCAGCAACGAAGTGGCCTGAGGGGATCTTACAAAATGATCAAGTAAGCTCACCATTGCTGTTGATGGGTCAATTACTTTGGCTTCCAGATCCAAGAAATTTTTGGAATTGTAGCGATGATTTAGGCGGACGACTAATTCTCTGGTACCAAATTCATGGTAGGCATATTCACAAATCAATAAATTAGCATCATCTGAAAGTAAGGTGACGACTATTTCTACATTGCTGAAATCAATTTTAGCGAGGTCATCCTTGCCAGGGGACTTCAAATAGAGAATACTAATATCGGTCGGATCATCAAAAGAATCTTTGTCTTTCAGGGTCGCGAGTTGGACACGATAATTTTTTTTCATGAGTTGTTGAGCAAGCGATACGGATTGGGGTTCAAAGCCAAAGATTAAAACTTCTTTGGTGATTTCATTGTTTTGATGCCCCCTTGTCCGGGCCTCATTGACCTGATAAATGGCCCATTTGAAGAGCGGAGGTCCTACAAATTGATTGATCAATATCAATGCGAGTACGGCCGTTGAAAAAATGGCCCCCCATTCGGGGAATTGATTGCTGACGACGGTAGCCAACCCTAGGGTAACTCCAGCCTGGGTGATGTAAGACATCCATCCAATGCTGATGTGTTTTATGGGGTCTCCAGCGATGAGCCCACCTCCAACAGAACCAAAGATCAATGCAATTAACCTTAAACTAAACAGTAAAAGGGCAACAGAGAGAACTTCTACAAATACAGATATATTTAAAGAAGCACCGGTCAAGGTGAAAAAGGCGACAAATATGTATAACTCTAAACTCCTGATTTGATTGAGAAATTCAGCTCTAAACTTAGAAAAATTAGTGACATAGAAACTGGCCAATATGCATATTAATAGGGGTTCTAAAAACAAGGCATGACCCCATTTTTCTAAGCTAAATACGGCCAGCCAGTCACTTGTCCAATAAGCACTGTAACCGATCAAAAGAATTAAGAAAGATTTGGTTCTTTTATGAATACCCAGTGAAAGAGCAGTTTTTAAGGCATAACCAACGACAAAAAATCCCAAAATAAACGAGGTGGCGAATTCCGCCAAAACAATGATTATTTGAACAAAGTCAAAAGTGCTTTCCTTCAAGGCAGATTGGGTAAAAGACAGGCAGATTGAAAACATGATCACTACTAGGAAATCTTTCACCACGGTAACGCCCATCACCGTTTGGGTAAAAGGTCCCTTAGATCGAAGTTCATTGATAATGGCAATGGCTGAAGCGGGTGAACTGGCGATGAAAATAGTGGCCATTAATGAAGAGATGGCCAACACAACTTTGGTTTCTTTATTTGCTAAAAAAGGAATAAAGTCGGCTGCCAACCAAAGGGCGCCCACACCGAAAATAAAAGTAATGAACAATTGGCCAAACGAATTCCATTTAATGCTGTTAATTTGTTTTTTAAGTTCTTTAAGATATAATTCTGCTCCTGCTGCAAAGGCAATAAAGGCTAAAGAAATATCGTTAATGTATTTGAGTTGAAAAGGCGCAGCAATGGGAATTAAGTTCAGTAAGTAAGGACCCGTCAAGATACCCATTACGATGAGACCAGTGATTAAAGGTAAATGGATTTGTTGGAATAAGCGGGCAAGTTGATTTGCAGAAATGGCTACGATGACAAATCCGATGGGTAAGGTGAATACTTCCTGATATTTGGTGAATAATTCAAGCATATTTGTACCATCAAATTTAAATATAAAACAATGAAATTATTCCACGGCGTCTATTGGGTAAGAATTTTCAAATTCTTACTCTTCCTTTTAATATTAGCAAGTTGTGAATCAAAGCAAACACACCAAGCGGAAACAGAGCCGATAAGTCATAAACTTTGGAATCAGGTGTTGATAAACTATGTCGACGTCTCAGGAAGCGTAAATTATAGAGGGCTTAAAGAGAATCCTAAAATTCTCCTAGATTATTTAGAGCTTTTGCGTACCAGTAGACCCAATGACGAGCGCTGGGATGAGAAAGAAAGACTCGTTTATTGGATTAATCTTTACAATGCATTTACCTTAAAATTGATCATTGAACATTACCCATTAAAAAGCATCAAGGATATTGGAAGCATGATTCAAATCCCGTTTATCAATTCACCTTGGGACATTGAGACCATTGATTTTGGGAATGAAAAAATATCCCTTAATTATGTTGAGCATCAAATTCTTAGAAAATTCTTTGAGGAACCCAGGATTCATTTTGCCATTAATTGTGCTTCGATTTCTTGTCCCAACTTGAGGAATGAAGCATATGTAGCTGCCAATATTGATGCGCAACTGGCAGACCAAGCCCAAAGGTTTTTAAAGGATTCCACTAAAAACATCATTACTTCCGAGTCTTTGTATTTATCCAGAATTTTTCAATGGTTCTCAAGGGATTTTGATGTGCATCAAACCCTATATGAAAATCTTTCTATTTGGTCAGGGGTCTCCATAAATAATTCAGCGACCAAACAATTTATGGATTATGATTGGTCACTTAATGAACAATCTAGACCTTGAAAGGATTTAGTTTTCGATGAATTCGCGACCAATGCTATAATAGGTAAAGCTTAATTTTTTCATTTGGTTCAGATCATAGAGGTTTCGCCCATCGAAAATGGCTTTAGTTTTCATTTTAGAACCAACAATACTGAAATTCGGTGTACGAAAAACGGGCCATTCAGTCATGATCATTAAAGCATCAGCATCCTCCAGAGCATCATATTGATCCTCAGCATAATAAATTTGATCTCCCATTAATTCTTGGACGTTACTCATAGCTTCAGGATCATAAACCCTGAGGGTCGCTCCTTTTTCCAATAAGAGATCAATATTGGCCAAGGCGGGCGCTTCTCTGATGTCATCGGTATAAGGCTTGAAAGCAAGGCCCCAAATCGCAATGGTTTTGCCTTTTAGGGATTCTAAATAGGATTCGATGGGTTCGATCAATTTTATTTTCTGTTGGTCATTGACTTTGATAACAGCTTTGAGCATATCAAACTCATACGCCACTTCTTGGGCTGATTTGGATAAGGCTTGGACATCTTTTGGGAAACAGCTTCCGCCATATCCTGTACCCGCAAACAGAAACCGCTTTCCAATCCGGGTATCTGTACCGATACCCTGCCTCACCGCATCCACATCTGCACCTAGGAGTGAGCATAGATTGGCAATTTCATTCATGAAGGTAATTTTGGTCGCCAAAAAAGCATTGGCAGCATATTTAGTCAATTCTGCTGATTTTATATCCATAAAGATGATGGGATTACCTTGCCTCACAAAAGGCGCATATAATTGCTGCATCACGCCTTCGGCTTGGCTTGAAGCGGTTCCAATCACTACCCGATCCGGCTTCATGAAATCATCAACGGCCACGCCTTCACGTAAAAATTCAGGATTAGAGACCACATCAAAAGAGACTTTTGCTTTTTTGGCAAGGGCTTGGTTGACTTTAGCTGCGGTTCCAACAGGAACGGTACTCTTATCTACAACTACGGTGTAATGGTCTAATAACCCACCAAGCTCATCGGCGACTTTTAAAACGTATTGTAAGTCCGCAGACCCATCTTCACCAGGAGGCGTGGGAAGGGCTAGAAAAATGATTTCTGCTCCTTTGATACCTTCTACCAAATCAGTAGTAAAAAAAAGACGTTTTTGATTGAGGTTTCGCTGAAAGAGAGGTTCTAAACCGGGTTCATAAATCGTAATAGTACCCGCCTTTAATTTTTTAATTTTGTTTGCATCTATATCGATGCAGGATACATGGTTGCCTGTTTCAGCAAAACAAGTACCGGTCACCAGGCCTACGTATCCGGTTCCTACTACAGCTATTTTCATATACTTAAAGTTTCACTCTGCAAGTTTAACAGAAACAACAGTTTAATAATAATTGCCAGAAGAAATTAATTGTTTTATACCAAAGAGTTTTGCCACGAGGGCTATAAATTTCAAGAGAAAGGCCTTAGGCGAGATTCAGAATTTGCAAACTTTATCATTAATTAATAAAATAGTTGCTGTCTAAACTTGTATTTTTAGTAAGATTCTTTTGCAGGCATATTAATTTTTCTATATTTGCGCTCCTTTTAGTAATTAGAAAAATATGATTGTTATTAATATTAAAGACAATGAGTCCATTGATCGAGCCCTAAAGAGGTTTAAGAAAAAATTCGAAAAAACAGGTGCTTTGAGAGAGCTCCGATCTAGAACTTTTTTCACCAAACCTTCGGTAGTTCGTAGAGAGCAAATTAAAAAAGCAGCTTATATTCAAAATTTACGCGACCTTGAATCAAAATAAGCCAACTTATTATTAGTTTTTTGGCTTTTTGTCATTATATTGAAATGAGAATATTCGCTTTCTTTTAAACTCATGGATGGTTGACAAATTTCTGAAATTTCTTGTTTACGAAAAAAGGTTCAGCCGACACACTTCACTGGCTTATGAAAAAGATTTAAATCAATTCTTTTCTTTTTTAAAAGTACAATTCCAATTCCACACCGAGCAAGGGGTAGCTCATATTCACTTACGAGCTTGGGTCGTTTCGCTGTTAGAGGCACAACTCAATCCCATTTCTGTTAACAGAAAAATTGCCTGTCTCAAATCTTATTTTAAATTTTTAAATGCGCGGGGCCTGCTTGTAAAAAACCCAGCTTCAAGAATAAGACCCCTTAAGACAGAAAAAAAACTCCCTTCTTTTCTTAGATTAAGCGAAACTACCTCTTTGCTCGATCATATTGAATATGACAATTCTTTTTCCGGAAAGCGAGATCAATTGGTCATCGAGCTTTTATATGCCTCAGGGATCCGACTTTCTGAGTTGATTAATCTGAAGGAAGAGGATGTGAATACCTATGATGGGACTTTGAAGGTATTAGGTAAGAGGAACAAAGAGCGATTGGTCCCCATAAATGAGTTTTTGATAAAGATGATCCAGTCTTATCTTAGAGCCTACAAGTCTACCGGTGAATCAAAAGCTTATTTGTTACTCACCGATAAAAGAAAACAAATGTATCCCATGTTTGTTTATCGCTTGGTTCAAAAATATTTAGGTCAAATTACAACCTTGAAAAAACGGAGTCCACATGTGCTCAGACATACCTTTGCTACGCATATGTTAGATAGAGGAGCTGAATTGAATGCAGTAAAAGAACTTTTGGGGCACACGAGTTTGGCAGCGACCCAGGTGTATACCCATAATTCTATGGAAAAACTTAAAAAAACCTTTGACCAAGCCCATCCAAAAGCATAATTATTAACTTAAATTTAAACGATATGAAACTTCAAATACATTCTATACGGTTCGATGCAGATGAAAAATTGATTGACCTCATCAAGAAAAAACTTAATAAGCTTGAGACGTTTTATGATCGAATAATAGATGGTGAAGTTTTCCTTAAGATTGAAAATGATGAGTCTCGAATTAATAAAATTATTGAGATAAAGTTAAATATTCCTGGAGATCAATTATTCGCCAAAGAGCGGGCACGGTCTTTTGAAATAGGGGCGGATGAGGCTACTGAAGCTTTACGACGACAGATCAAAAAATTTAAAGAGAAGCAGATGATTCATTAATGATGGGAACTCATCGGTTCACTCATTGTAGACCCACCCTACAAAATCTTTCATATCTTTTATGGTGATGCCCTCCTCCTTGAGCTGCTGTCTAAGAACATCTACTTTTTTGTAATCCTTGGTTGCTTTCGCTTCAGCGTAATCTTCCAATAAAATATTGAGTAGGTTTTTGCCATTGATGTGCGTCTCGGGTTTTATTCCTAGTATGTCTTCCGTGAAGCTTAACAATGTGGTCTTCATACGATCAAATGTCACTTGATCCATGGCTGCGAAAGCGATTTGTTTTGCGTACAATGAATTCACTTTTTTAAGCAAGTTAAACAAATGACCTATGGTCAGGGCCGTATTAAAATCATCATTCATAGCGTGATGACAATCATCACACATTTTATTAACCTGAGCAACGAGTGCAGTGTCTACATTTAAGGTCTCATTCTCTGGATAAGCCATTTCTTTGAGTATTCTTATACCATTGGCTAGCTTTGTGTAACCTTTCAAGGATCCATTTAAGGCCTTATTAGAAAAATCTAAGGTACTTGCATAATGAGATTGGAGCATAAAAAAGCGGATGGACATGGGAGAGTAGCCGCGATCGAGCATTTTATGATCTCCAGAAATGAGCTGCCAGGGTAAAAATGAATTCCCCGATGATTTAGACATTTTTTGACTATTGACGGTGAGCATATTGGTATGCAACCAATATTTGGCAGGCTCTTCATTAGTGGTACCTATACATTGTGCAATTTCACAATCATGATGCGGAAATTTAAGATCCATTCCACCGCCATGAATATCAAATTGTGTCCCCAAGTATTTTGTACTCATCACTGAACATTCGAGATGCCAACCGGGGAATCCATCACTCCACTTTGTTTTCCATCTCATGATATGGTTGGGTGCTGCTTTTTTCCATAAAGCAAAATCTAGCGGATTTTTTTTATCATCTTGACCCTCTAAGACCCTACTTTGATTGATCAGATCTTCAATTTTTCTGCCACTTAACTTGCCATATTCATGTGATTCATTATATTTATTGAGATCGAAATAAACTGATCCATTGGCTTGGTAGGCAAATCCCTTATCCAAGAGCGTTTCTATCATTTCAATTTGCTCTAACAAATGGCCGATGGCAGAAGGTTCAATGTCCGGAGGCAGCGCATTGAAGGTTTTCATTACGTTATGAAAATCGTTGGTATATTTTTGTACAATCTCCATTGGTTCGAGCTTATCTAGCCGGGCCTTTTCGGAAATTTTGTCTTCACCCGTATCGAGTAAGTGACCTACGTCCGTGATATTTCTTACATATCGCACTTTATAACCTCGAAATTTTAGGTATCTATTTATGATATCGAAGCTAATGAAAGTTCTTACGTTACCCAGGTGAACGTCGCTGTAGACGGTAGGCCCACAGACGTACATGCCTACGTTGGGCGTATTAATGGGCTCAAAAAGCTCCTTCTTTCGAGTCAAAGAGTTGGTTAGTTTAAGTTTTCCGATCATTGCTATTGACAAAATTTCTTATCAGATACAAAAATGCATGATGCTTTTATAACAATCGAATTTGAATTGAGTTTTTTTTGAATTACTTTTGTTGTTGTAAATAGGAAAAAGAAGAGAGGGGACACAAGTCCCCTCTTTTTATTATAACTACTGATGATAACACTTGTTCAAAAACTTTCGGCTGAACTGGAGCTCATAATGAATGAGTTTCCAGAATTGTTTTTGGTAGATTTAATCGTGACCGGATTTTCAGGAAATCAGCGTGTCTTAGTATTGATTGACGGTGAGGCAGGTCTTCCTATCGAAACGTGTTCATTGATCAGTAGAAAACTTTCAAACAGGATTGAAGAAGAAGACCTTATTGAAGGAGCATTCAATCTTGAAGTATCATCTCCAGGGATCGATAGGCCACTTTCTCTACCGCGGCAATATAAGAAAAATATTGGCCGAAAATTGAAAATAGAAACTTTAGAAGGAGAAATATTTGAAGGGAAGTTAAAAGAAATTGAAGAACAAACCATTGTACTTTCTTTGAAGGAGCGAGACGAAACCATGTTCTTAGATAAAATAAAAAAAGCGAAAGTATTAATATCATTTAATTAGAAAATGGAAGCAGGAATATTAATTGATTCATTTGCCGATTTTGCCAGAAATAAAAATATAGATCGGCCAACCATGATTAGGATCCTAGAAGATGTATTCAGGACAATGATTAGGAAAAAATATAAAGATGATGATAACTTTGATATCATCATCAATACCGACAAAGGAGATCTTGAAATTTGGAGATTTCGAGAAATCGTCGACGATAATTCTGAGGATATATGGGATCATGATAAAATCTGTTTGACGGACGCAAGAAAGATTGAACCAGATTTTGAAATTGGAGAAGAGGTAGCTGAAGAAATCAAGCTCATAGATTTCGGTCGAAGAGCGGTCATGACTGCGCGCCAAACATTGATTCAGAAAATTAAAGATTTAGAAAAGGACATACTTTTCCAAAAATACAAAGAACTGGTTGGAGAAATAATTACAGGTGAGGTATACCAGACTATGAGTAGAGAAGTATTGCTTATTGATGGTGAGGGCAATGAACTAAATATACCCAAGTCGGATCAAATCCCTAAAGATCGTTACCGAAAAGGAGACTCAGCCCGTGCCATTGTACATCGTGTCGAAATGCATAATGGAAATCCAAGGATTATTTTATCAAGAACCTCTCCTACGTTTTTGGAAAGATTGTTTGAAAGTGAAGTGCCCGAAGTTTATGATGGGCTGATTACAATTAAAAAAGTGGTCAGAGAGCCAGGCGAAAGAGCCAAGGTATCTGTAGAGTCTTATGATGACCGAATAGATCCAGTAGGGGCTTGTGTTGGGATGAAAGGCTCACGTATCCACTCTATTGTGAGAGAGTTACAAAATGAAAATATTGATGTAATTAACTTTACAGACAATCTTGAATTATACATTTCAAGAGCCTTAAGTCCGGCTAAAATTTTGAGTATGAAAATAGATGAGCCTCAAAAGCGAGTTTCTGTTTATCTCAAGCCAGATCAAGTATCTTTGGCTATAGGAAAAGGGGGTCAAAATATTAAATTAGCCAGCCGTTTAGTGGAATATGAAATAGATGTTTTTAGAGAACTTGGCGCTGTAGAAGATGAGGATGTTGATTTGGATGAGTTTTCAGATGAAATTGAGAGCTGGGTCATTGATGAGTTGAAAAAAATAGGGTTAGATACTGCTAAAAGTGTTTTGAGATTGGGTCGTGAAGATATGGTCAGAAGAACCGATCTAGAAGAAGAAACGGTTGACAATGTGTTGAGGGTACTTTCCCAAGAATTTGAATAAAAATTAAGAAGCAGACGATAGATGCATAGACTGAGTCAAGTTGCCAGAAAACTAAACGTAGGTAGTACTACTATACTCGATTTCCTTAAGGTAAAAGGACACGAGGTAGATAGTAGCCCTAATTCTAAAATCACAGATGAACAATTTGAGCTGTTATCTAAGGAATATGCCTCTTCTGTAATAGACAAGGAGGAAGCTTCTAGTTTGACCATTGGCAGTAAACATTCAGAAGACCTGGTCATCAAAGAGTCTAGTCCTTCAGTGGAAAACCCGGCAAAAGAAGAAGACCATGTTTTAATCACAGACAATATAATAAAAGCGCCTCAGGAAGACCCCCCTAAAAAGGCAGATGAACTTATCTCAAAACCTAAACTAGAAGGTACCAAAGTGATAGGTAAAATTGACCTTGAGCCGAACAAACGTGGGGCCAAGAAGATTGAAAAAGAAGAGGAAATTAAGGAGAAACTGCCCGTTGAGGAGGCTCAAGAGCCAGAAGAAGTTGTGAAACCAGAGCCCGAAGCGCCTGTGGTTGACTTGCCTACGGAGCCAGTACCAGAAGTAGCTGCTAAGGATCAGGAAATTGGTGAAGTTTCTGATAAGGCTTCGGAGGCTCCGGTAGTTACCGAGGATTCAGTTACACCCGCTCAGGAAGTTCAGAAGCTAGCAGACCCATTACCGCCAAAAATTGAAGTTTCTGAAAAGGGAGCTTCCCAAAAAGGGGAAACGATAAAGGCTAAAGCAGATTCCTTGAAGGGCCTTAAGGTTTTGGGTAAAATTGAATTGCCTGCTGAAAAGAAAAAACCTATTGCTTCTTCGGATGAGCATAAGGATCGAAAGAAACGGCCACGAAAAAGAATTCAGTCAAGTACGCCACCCAGCCAGCGACCTCCTTTAGGACAAAAACCGAGAGGAGCTTTCGATGCCGGTAGAACCAGAGGTAAGGATATTAAAAAGACCGAGGAGCTCACAGATAAGGAAATTCAAGATAAAATTAAAGCAACACTTGCCAAACTCAGTGGAGGAGGGAACAAAGCGGCAACTGCTAATCGTTCGAAGTACAGAAAAGATAAGCGATCTGCAAAAGCCGAGGCAGTGGAAGAACAGATCATTCAAGAGGCTGAGGATGCCAAAACACTGAAGCTAACTGAGTTTATTTCGGCCAATGATTTGGCATCATTGATGGATGTGTCGGTCAATGACGTGATTTCATCTTGTATGAATTTAGGACTATTTGTTTCCATCAATCAGCGGTTAGATGCAGAGACCATTACGGTCATTGCAGACGAATTTGGATTCGATGTGACCTTTACGACGACAGAAGAGGGGATTGATATCGTTGAAGAGGAAGATATCGCTGAAAATTTGATAGATCGCGCACCCATCGTTACAATCATGGGACATGTCGATCATGGTAAGACTTCTTTGCTAGATTACATTAGAGATTCTAAGGTTACTGAAGGCGAAGCGGGAGGCATCACACAACACATTGGCGCTTACAATGTGATGACCAATCAAGGCAAAAAAATTGCATTTCTGGATACACCAGGACACGAGGCTTTTACTGCGATGCGTGCTAGAGGAGCAAAAATTACAGACATTGTCATCGTCGTGATTGCGGCTGACGATGCCGTCATGCCTCAAACGAAAGAAGCTTTAAACCACGCCCAGGTAGCGGGCGTGCCGATCGTCATCGCGATCAATAAGATTGACAGACCCACTGCCAATGTAGACAAGATTAAGGAAGAACTTTCAGCCATTAATATTTTGGTGGAAGACTGGGGAGGAAAATATCAATGTCAAGCACTATCTGCAAAAACGGGAGAAGGGATTGATGAATTATTGGAAAAGGTATTGCTAGAGGCAGAGTTATTGGAATTAAAAGCAAATCCAGACAAATCAGCGGTTGGCAGCGTCATTGAGGCAAGTTTGGATAAAGGACGGGGCTATGTGACCACCTTGATGGTTCAGGCCGGTACCTTACGCATCGGAGATGTGATGTTGGCTGGTTCTTATTTTGGAAAGGTGAAGGCCATGTTTGATCACCGAGGAAAGAAATTAAAGGAAGTGGGTCCAGCGACTCCAACGGTTGTGCTTGGACTTGATGGAGCCCCCCAAGCAGGAGATAAGTTCAATGTGATGGAATCGGATCGTGAGGCAAGAGAAATTGCCAATAAGCGAGAAGTCATTCAGCGTGAGCAATCGGTTAGAGCTAAAAAGCACATTACTCTGGATGAAATCGGAAGAAGATTGGCTATAGGCTCATTTAAAGAACTTAATATAATAGTAAAAGGAGATGTGGACGGTTCCATAGAAGCCTTGGCCGATTCGTTATTAAAGCTATCTACAGCGGAAGTACAGGTGAACATCATCCATAAAGGGGTGGGTCAAATCTCGGAATCGGATGTGCTTTTGGCCTCTGCCTCTGACGCGGTCATTGTGGGTTTCCAAGTACGTCCATCTAGCTCGGCTAGAAAAATTGCGGAGAATGAAGAAATTGAGATCAGATTGTATTCAATTATTTATGATGCCATCAACGACGTTAGAGATGCCATGGAAGGCATGTTGGCACCGACCGTTGAGGAATTTATAACAGGAAATATTGAGATTCGTGAAGTATTTAAGATTTCTAAAGTGGGAACGGTAGCAGGTTGCTATGTGACAGATGGATTTGTTAAGCGGAGCAATCAGGTCCGGTTGATTCGAGAGGGGATAGTTACCTATTCAGGTCATATTAATCAACTGAAACGTTTTAAAGAAGATGTGCAGGAAGTGAAGAAAAATTACGAATGTGGTATCAGCATCAAAAACTTTAATGACATTAAGGTGGGAGATATCATTGAGGGCTTTGAAGAACGCGAAATTAAACGAGCGCTTTAATTCAAACACATAAAAAAAGGCAAGTATTAACTTACTTTTTTTTTTATGCCTTTTTGATCTTTATTTAAAGACCGAAAGCTGCTTTAACCTTTTCGACATAATCTAACTTTTCCCAAGTAAACGTTTCTACCTCATGCGTAATTTCCTGATTGGAAGATTTGAATGTCAAGGTTTTTACTTCAGATTTTCTGCCCATGTGGCCGTATGCTGCAGTTTCTAAGTAAATCGGGGTTCTGAGTTTTAATCTTCGCTCAATGGCCATAGGGCGCATGTCGAATAAATTTTCTATTTTCTTGGCAATTTCTCCATCTGTAACATTCACATTAGCAGTGTCATAGGTATTCACGTAAATCCCCATGGGCTTTACTACCCCTATGGCATAAGAAACTTGCACCAATACTTCATCGCAAATACCTGCAGCAACCAAATTTTTAGCAATGTGCCTTGTAGCATATGCCGCAGATCGATCTACTTTAGAGGGGTCTTTTCCAGAGAAAGCGCCACCACCATGTGCGCCTTTGCCCCCATAGGTATCCACAATAATTTTTCTTCCGGTCAATCCAGTATCTCCATGAGGCCCCCCAATTACGAACTTACCGGTAGGGTTGATGTGGTAGGCAATGTCATCATTGAATAGACTTTGTAGTTTAGTACCCAGTCCTTTTTTTACTCTTGGGATTAGGAGATCAACGATATCGGTCTTTATTTTAGCCAACATTTTGGTATCATCGGCATCAAATTCATCATGCTGAGTAGAAACCACAATGGCGGTTATCTTCTGGGGTTTGTTATCATCACCGTACTCAATGGTCACCTGTGATTTGGCATCGGGGCGTAAATATTTTATGTCATTATTTTCTCTTCGTAAAGCTGCAAGCTCTATGAGGATTCTATGAGAAAGTTCTAATGCCAAAGGCATTAAATTTTCTGTTTCCTTGGTTGCATATCCAAACATCATACCCTGATCTCCCGCACCTTGTTCTTCAGGAATGGCGCGATCTATCCCTCTATTGATATCTGCCGATTGCTCATGAATGGCAGAAATAACCGCACAAGACTTGGAGTCAAATTGATATTCACTTTTGGTATATCCGATTTTTTCAATAACATTCCTCGCAATTTCTTGAACGTCGAGGTAGGCGCTAGATTTAACTTCTCCCGCCAACATGACCAAACCTGTGGTGACCAGGGTTTCACAAGCTACTTTGGAATCCTTGTCAAAAGCTAGAAAATGATCAATTAAGGCATCTGATATTTGATCAGCTACTTTATCAGGATGTCCTTCTGAAACAGATTCAGAGGTGAATAAATAACTCATAAGATTTGAAGTATTAAAAATTTTAAAGTTTAATGCGAAATTAGTTTTTTTTATTTAAAAAGAGGAATTGTTGTTCAATAAATACCTATTGAGAAAGTACAAGGAATTTTATCTAATTTGAAAAAGGTTTTTTTCCAGACACTTACTTTTTTGGAACGCGTATATTGTTCTTGACCGGTCAGGTCAGCTCCGATGGCCAATACAGTATCTGGCTTAAGGATTGTGGTTAGGGCAGTCAATAGTTGTTGATTCCGATAAGGGGTTTCCATGAAAACTTGGCTGTAGCCACTGCTTAGGGCAATCTGTTCCATGGTTCTGATTTTTTTTTCACGAAGTACGGGATCAATGGGAAGATACCCATGAAAGGTGAATTGTTGTCCATTGAGACCACTGGAGATGAGCCCTAAAATGATCGATGAAGCACCTTCCAAGCACACCACTTCAATGTCTTGCTCATGGGCATATCTTACCGCAAGATTTCCCGGATCAGCAATGGCGGGTAGACCCGCTTCTGAGAGGATGCCCATATTTACTCCAGCCAATAAGGGCTTAAATAGCGCAGGGAGTGCCTGTTCATCAAAACGTTTATCCATAGGTTCAAAATGTATTGTTTCTATATCCAGTCCCAATTGAAGTGAAGAGAGATACCTTCGGGCCGTACGGATGTTTTCAACCAAATAGTAAGTAGTCGTTCGAATCACATTTTTGACGGCATTGGTAATATTGTCTCCATTATTTGTACTTGATAAATAGGTGGGGATTAAATATAATTTACCTTTTTCCATATTTTATAAATTGATTGATAAGGGCCAAGAGTTGTGCAGGTTGCTCCGCGTGAACCCAATGACCGGCCTTTTGAATGGTCATTAAAACGGCATTTGGAAAATGTTTTTTTAACAATGGCTCATCCTCATTTAATATGTAGTCCGACTGAGCCCCTCGAATAAACAATACCTCGCCAGTAAATAGGTCATGGGACAAAAGGGGCGCTCCAATGGCTTGTATATTATCTTCGATGGCTTTCCAGTTTATTTTCCAGTAGAATAAGCCTTCCGGATTTCGGCTTAAATTTTTTAAGATAAACTGTCTGATTCCGGAGTTATTGATAGTTGTCGAAAGTAAATCATCGGCCTCTTTTCGGGTATTTATTTCATTAATTTTTAAAGAATCAACCCCTTGTAAGATATTTTGATGGTGGGGGGGATACCTTTTAGGTGCAATGTCTATAATGATGAGCTTCATGATTTTCTCAGGGTATTGAACGGCAAAGTTCATAGCGGTTTTGCCACCCATAGAATGGCCCAATAGGCAGCATTTTTCTATCTGTGCATTATGTAATAATTCCTTTAGATCATCGGTCATGACTTGATAATTTAAGTCATCACTGTGCGGAGATAAGCCATGATTTCTTTGGTCTACTAAATAAACCTCAAACGTAATCATCAAGTGGTTGGCTAAGGTTTTCCAGTTATCCGAAGAGCCAAAGACGCCATGCAAAATAATCAGGGGTGGACCTGATCCGAATTTTTTAAAATGCAGTTTCATTGAAGTTGTCTTTTATACATTTGAATGGTGTTTTCGATTCCATAATACAAGGCGTCGCAAAACAGGGCATGTCCGATGGAAACCTCTGCTAAATACGGAATACCCTTTTTGAGATATTTTAGATTTTGTAAATCTAAGTCATGACCGGCGTTGACGCCAAGGGCCATCTTTTTTGCGACATCAGCAGCCTCAACAAATGAACGAAGGGCTTGTACTGGATTTTGAACAAAATCTTGGGCATAGGGTCCTGTATAAAGTTCAATACGATTCGCTTCGATTTTGGCAGCACCCTCCACCATAGAAATTTCGGGGTTGCAAAAAACGGAAATGCGTGCACCAGACAAGCGGAGCTCCTGGATGATTTCACTTAGAAAACCTTTGTTCTTAACCGTATCCCAACCCGTGTTAGAAGTAAGAACCTCTGGTGGATCAGGGACTAGGGTAACTTGATCGGGTTTCAGTTCTGCAATGAGTTTCATAAAGCGGGCATCTGGATACCCCTCAATATTGAACTCAGTGTTTACGATGCGGGACAGGTCATAAGCGTCTTGGGTGGTAATGTGTCTTTCATCAGGCCGAGGATGAATGGTAATGCCATCAGCACCAAACCTTTCACAGTCTTGAGCCATTTGGATAACATTTGGGTTGCTAGACCCTCTTGCATTGCGTAATGTTGCAATTTTGTTAATGTTTACACTAAGTTTGGTCATTGAAACATATAATTTATTGAATTACAAAAATAGTTTTTCTAGATGAGCTTAAAATTAAAAATAGAGCAGGAAATTAAAACGGCCATGCTCCAAAAAAATAAAGACCGTTTGAGAGCCCTGAGAGCCATAAAGGCCATGATTTTAATTGCAGAAACTGAAAAAGGGGCTGCCACAGCCTTAAGTGAAGAAGCTGAAATCAAGATTTTATCTAGGGCGGCTAAACAAAGAAGGGATTCATTGACGGTTTATCAAGAACAAGGGAGAAAAGATTTAGCAGATATTGAGTGGGATGAGCTTGTGGTAATTGAGGCATTTCTTCCCCAGCAGCTCTACGCAGAAGAACTGGAGACGGCGGTAAGAGAAATTATAAAAAAAACAGGAGCTTCTTCGCCCAAAGATATGGGTAAAGTCATGGGAATGGCCAGTCAAGAGCTCTCGGGAAAAGTAGATGGAAAGGCACTCTCATCCGTGGTCAAGGCTTTGTTGATGGAATGAACTATCTTGATATTTTTTTGATGTTTATATTGGCATTTTCAGCCTATAAGGGCTATCAAAAAGGCTTATTGGTCGCTCTTTTTTCTTTTCTGGCATTTTTTTTAGGCCTTTTTATGGCGATTAAATTTACGGCACCAATCAGCGTGAAATTTTTTTCGGATAGTGCTTATTTTGAATGGATAGCGATTGCTATTTTTATTGCCATTTTCGCCCTTTTAATTCTGGGGATTAATTTGTTATCGAAAGCGTTGAAAACGATTTTAGATTTTACGCCATTAGGAATTTTAGATAATATTTTAGGAGCGGCATTAAATATTTTTAAAATTGTATTTGTTTTGAGTATTTTATTTTGGGTTATTGATTCGCTGGGCGTCGACTTTTCAAGTGAGTATATAAATAATTCAATAATTTTGAGTTATATTATACTTGTTGCGCCTAAAAGTTTTGAGGCTATCGGATCTTTTATTCCATATTTCAAGGATATATTCGATATGTTTGACCTATTTAAGAACAATTAAAAATTAATCTAGTCGTCATAGAATGATCGATTTATTATGTTAAAAGACCAAAACGGGTTTAAGTTTTTAGATAAAGGGAAGGGAGAGCCACTGATTTTGCTTCATGGACTCATCGGGGAATTGAGTAATTGGGATGCGGTAGTGGACTATTTTTCAAAACAATATCGGGTGATTATTCCAGCATTGCCTATTTATTCTATTCCCGTTAGAAAATTAGGACTAGAAACGCTTACTGATTTTTTAGAATCCTTTGTTGATTTTTTAGCACTAGATCAAATTAATCTAATGGGGAATTCGCTAGGCGGACATATTGGGCTCATCTATGCGTTGCGACGTAAAGAAAAAGTAAAACGTTTGATTTTAACTGGTAGTTCGGGCTTGTTTGAAAATTCTATGGGAGGATCCTACCCAAAAAGGGGAAATTATGAATACATAAAGGAACGGACGGAGTATACCTTTTACGATCCTAAAACAGCTACCAAAGTGTTAGTAGACCATGTTTTCGATACCATGAAAAGTATCCAAAACTGTTTAAGTATTGTGGCCATAGCTAAATCAGCACAACGCAACAATATGTCTAAAGAGCTCCATTCAGTGGCCGCTCCTACCCTACTGGTATGGGGGTTAAACGACACCATTACCCCGCCTTATGTCGCCCATGAATTTGATAGGTTGATTCCCAATGCTACTTTGCGGTTTATTGATGAATGTTGCCATGCCCCCATGATGGAGCAGCCCAATAAATTTAACCTAATAGTAGAAGCGTTTTTAAAAAAGGCATAAGAGTATGATTGCGAAGGATTTAATTGATTTTGGTATTCCTCTCTTAAAAAGTGAAGACAAGGTCTCAAAGGCTTTGGATTTGATGAAAGAATTTGAATGCGACCGATTACCTGTGGTGAAGGATGGCTATTATGCCGGCTTTTTAGCTGAGGAAATGATTAGAAAACACAATGGTGAGCAGATCAATGATTTTAGTTTGCTGGGAGAAAATGGGGAAGTTGACCAAGGCAGTCATTATTATGATTTGATAAAATGTGCCCTAGAATTTGACCTGCCCTTAATTGCCATAAAAGATCATCAAGGCTTCTATTTGGGAGCAGTACTTACCGCCTCAGCTTTTGAAATGTTTGTCACAGGGTCAGCGCTGCGGACGCCTGGAGGGATTATTGTTTTATCCCTCAACTATAGAGATTATTCTCTCTCGGAAATCGCTAGAATCATTGAAAATGGCGATGCTAAAATCATCAACAGTCAGCTGTCGATGGATCCAAATGATAACAGTAAAATATGGCTTACCCTTAAGCTAAACAAAGAAGACATTTCACATTTGATTTCAATTTTAGAGTTCAGTGGCTATCAAATTGAGCGACATTTTAGTGCGCGTATGGATAATGAAAATACCCAAGAGCGATACGATAGCCTGATGAACTATTTAAAAATTTGATTTGTGAAAAGTATCGCTATCCATGGTAGAAAAATAAAGGCATCTTCTGTTGTAGAAGTCCAGACCTTATTGCGGCAGCTGGTTTCGAGAGAGATTCAATTATCCGTGTCATCAGATTTTTTGAAGCTTAATGAAGCGATGTTGTCTGAATTTTCACTGGCTGTCTATGGCCTTAATCAGGGAAAAAAAAAATTCAATGCCTTTATTAGCGTCGGAGGAGATGGTACGTTTTTGGAAACATTGACTCATGTTGGATCTCTAGAAATACCCATTTTAGGAATCAATACCGGCAGGCTAGGTTTTTTGGCTTCCATTGCACAAAATCAAATTACAGTAGCCATTGATAAATTATTAACAGGCCATTATGAGATCGAAAAGAGGTCATTGATCTCCCTTAGCAGTAACCAAAAGGTATTTAATGGATTTAATTATGCCTTGAACGAATTTTCTATTTTGAGAAAAGATTCTTCAGCTATGATTGTCATTAAGAGCTATTTAAATGGAGATTTCTTGAATAGCTATTGGGCAGACGGCCTTATGGTTTCGACTCCTACGGGTTCAACGGGCTATTCTTTGAGCTGTGGAGGTCCTATATTGTTGCCGGAGAATGAGAATTTTATCATTACACCGGTAAGTCCACATAATTTAAATATAAGACCCTTAATCGTTCCCGATACCTCTGAATTTACCTTTGAGGTAGAAAGCAGGACGAATAATTTCTTAATATCACTAGATTCAAGATCACAGACCGTCAATGATTCTATTCAAATGAAAGTTCAAAAAGCTCCTTTTCAAGCGTATTTAATTAAGGTCGAGGGTGTGAGTTTCATAGAAACTTTGAGAAACAAATTATCTTGGGGGTTAGATAAACGCAATTAACTTGTGTTCGGCTCGTTTCTATTGATATAAGATTAAAATCATGGGCAATAAAGCAACTAATAAGTTTTGAAAAAGGGGATCATCATCGTTTTTATATTGAATGTAAGTTTGGTGCAAGCCCAGTTTTTGGAATTTGGAACTGGAATGGGTCTTTTTAATTACAGCGGTGATATGGCCCGGGGATACAAATTTTCTACGATTCAGTTTGGGAGTACTTTTTTTAATAGAATGAATTTTTCGAGTCATGTTTCACTCAAAACAGCGCTAGGTTTTGGAGGGCTAAGAGGATCAGATCAAAACCCATTGGATCCCGCCGCAGCCATCAGATCGGCCTCTTTTAATTACAAAATAGCTGATTTTTCCTCTGTACTCGAATATGATTTTTTGAATTACAAGAAAAAAAATTCCATGATCAGATGGAGTCCCTATGCCTATTTTGGTTTGGGGTTTCTCACCATTTTCCCCTCGTCTACTTCGGCAGAAAATTTAAGTACTACCCAACTCACAATTCCTGTGGGTATTGGCTTTAAACATTTGATAAGAAGGCGTTTTATGGCGGGATTTGAAGTGGGGGTTCGAGGGCTCTCTTTTGATGAAATTGATGGAATCTCAGAGGGAGATTTGTCACAAAAGGATTTTCAGTTTGGAAATCCAAATGATATGGATTGGTACAGCTTTGTAGGTATTTCGCTGAGTGTTATCATTTATAAAATACCCTGTCCTTTTCCTTATGATCCCAATGAATGGAGGAAAAATTAATAAAAAAAGTTAAATACTTACGATCCATTATTATGTTCTTGAAAAAAGTGGCATTTTTGTACGCTTTTTAAAAAGAGCTCTTTTAAAATGATTGCGAAACAAGACGGACGTGAAATTCCCAAACATATTGCCGTAATTATGGATGGTAATGGACGTTGGGCCAAAAAACAGGGCGCTATGCGTATTTTTGGTCATCGGAGCGGGGTCCAGGCAGTTCGTGATATCACCGAGGGTTGCGCGGAGTTAGGAGTTGATCATTTGACGCTTTATGCTTTTTCTACAGAAAATTGGTCACGCCCTCAAAAGGAAGTCGATGGATTGATGAATTTGTTGATTAAGACGATTAATGGTGAATTACCTACATTGATGAAAAATAGTGTGCGCTTGACAGCGATAGGGGATTTACAAGGGCTTGCGACTGGAGTGCATAAAAAATTATCGAGAGCGATTGATGAAACGAAATTAAATGAGGGGTTGAATTTGATATTGGCTTTGAATTACAGTGGTAAATGGGATTTAACTCAGGCTTTTAAGGTCATCTGTGGCGAGGTAATTAAAGGGACCATCAAACCCGAAGCAATAGAAGAGGACTTGGTGTCTGACTATTTGTCAACGAAGGGTATCCCTGATCCTGAATTACTGATTAGAACCAGTGGGGAAATGAGGATTAGTAACTTTTTATTATGGCAATTGGCTTATTCGGAGTTTTTTTTTACCGAGGTACTTTGGCCAGATTTCAGGAAAAAGCATTTAAATCTAGCGATAGATTCTTTTAACGAGCGTGAACGCCGATTCGGTAAAACCAGTGAACAATTAGATTTTCAATGAAGTTTGTTAACATTTTTATTCTGTTTTATCTGCTGTCGGTGACGAGCTATGCACAATTAATTTTTGGACAAAATCGCAAAAAAACGAGCGAAGCCATTGAGATAAACTATGCGAGTCCTCGTGAACTAGAGATCGCAGACATCGAAATAAGAGGACTTCAGTTCCTTGACAACAATGCACTGACCTCTCTTTCAGGATTAAAAGTAGGTGATAAAATCAAGATTCCTGGAGATGAAATTAGCTTGGCGATAAAGAAACTTTGGAAGCAGGGTATCATTGGCAACATTGCTATTTTTGCATCTAAAATCGAAGGGAACCAAGTATGGTTAGTCATTGAGCTTTCAGAAAGGCCTAGATTGATGAAATACGAGTTTGAGGGGGTAAGTAAGGGTCATCAAACAGAAATAGAGGACGATCTTGAGCTCACTAAGGGCAAAATCATTACTGATGTAGTAATTAAGAATACAGAATTAGCTGTCCGAAAATTTTATGAAGCAAAAGGGTTTTTTAATGCAGGGGTAACGCTCAGCCAAAGGATTGATACCGTCATTAGAAACAGTGCCGTTTTGATGATTAAGGTGAACAAGGGAAGGAAAGTTAAAATTTATGATATCAACTTCCACGGCAACGAGCAGTTCAGTGATTCTAAGTTGAGGAGTAAGTTTAAGAAGACAGGGGAAACACCTCGGTTTAGTCTTCCTTCAGCACTTTTAGTTAACGCCATCAAACTAGCAAATCCTAAGCAATTGTTTTATTTTATGACACATAAGGATACCGCTACGACTCAGGAATTTAGAGATCAATTGAGCAATGTCGCAAAGTTAAACTTTTTTAAGCCATCAAAATTTGTCAAAGAAGAATTTGTGAATGACAAAACGGCATTGATTAGTTTTCTTAATTCAAAAGGCTATAGAGACGCATCCATTATGTCGGACACTAATTATGCGATCAATGAAAAGCATATGAATATCGACATTGACATTTTTGAAGGGCGTAGGTATTATTTCAGGGAGATCAAGTGGGAAGGAAATTTTATTTATGACGATGCTACTTTATCAACGGTATTGGGCGTACAAAAAGGAGATATTTATGATTTGGAGTTGATTCAGACAAAGTTGAATTATGATCCGACTGGAGTGGATGTCAGCTCTTTATATATGGATGATGGTTATCTATTCTTTAATATTAATCCTGTTGAGGTGGGCGTTTCGGGGGACTCTATAGACTTAGAAATGCGTGTTTTTGAAGGGGGACAGGCGACCATCAAAAAAGTTTTGATAACAGGAAATGAAAAGACCAAAGATTATGTTGTGAGACGAGAACTGCGAACCGTTCCCGGGCAAAAATTTAGTAGAGAATTGTTGATCAGAACTCAGCGAGAATTATCCCAATTGGGTTATTTCGATCCTCAGAAGGTGAACCCGATTCCAGTACCCAATATGGTAGATGAGACCGTTGATATTGAATGGGAGCTCGTGGAGCAACCCAGTGATCAAATAGAATTATCAGGAGGTTGGGGAGGCTATTATGGTTTCGTAGGTACGCTGGGTGTCAGTTTTAATAATTTCTCTATCAGAGAAGCAATGAAGTTCGAAAAGTTTCCTCCCATGGGGGATGGTCAGCGCTTGTCGGTGAGAGCCCAAGCCAACGGGAGGCGCTATCAGAGTTATACAGCGAGCTTTCAAGAACCTTGGTTGGGAGGTAAAAAGCCAAATAGTTTTGGAATCAGTTATAATCATTCCGTTCAACGCTATTTAAATTTTCAAGACAATACAACGATTGGTTCATTAAGTGTGAACAGTTTTTCCGTTTCTTTAGGTAGAAGAGTAAATTGGCCTGATGATTTCTTTGTCATCAGCAATGCGGTATCCCTTTCAAAATACTCTCTATATAACTACCAAGGTTTCAGTTTAGGGTTTGCTACGGGGGATGCCAATAGTTTTGTGTTTAATACGACGGTTTCGAGAAGATCATCCGATAATCCCATGTATCCGCAACGAGGGTCTGATATTTCAATGAGTTTAAATATGACACCTCCTTATTCGCTATTTAACGATCTCAACTATGAAACAGCGATCCCAGAGGATAGATATAAATGGGTTGAATATCATAAATGGAATTTTGACTTTAGATATTATATACCTGTTATTCCTAAGCTTGTCTTGGCGCCAAGAGTTCATTTTGGATTTATTGGATCCTATTCTGATAAAGCATCTGTGGGTCCTTTTGAAAGGTTCGTTTTGGGAGGAGATGGTTTGACGGGCCAAAATTTTATCTTAGGTACGGACGTTATTGGGTTGCGTGGTTATCCTAACCCACAACAAAGTGCACGTAAGGAGACATCATTGACACCTTTTGACAGGGAAACTAATATTTTGGGAGGTATTGCCTTTACAAAATACATTTTGGAATTGAGATATCCGGTCTCTTTGAATCCAACGGCTACCATTTATCTATTGACTTTTGTTGAAGGGGGCAATAATTGGAACAACTCGGAGGCTTACAATCCTTACAAGCTTTATAGATCCGCGGGTATTGGAGCAAGAATTTTTATGCCTGCTTTTGGGCTCTTGGGCATTGATTATGGGTATGGATTTGATGCCATACCCGGAACCAGTGAGCGTTCAGGGGGGCAATTTCACTTTTCAATTGGACAACAAATCAGATAATGTCTAGATCCCTTACATTTGCATTATTATTCTTGTCATGCGTGCCCAATCTGAATGCACAAAAATTTGGCTACATTGACCTGAGTTATATTTTAGGGAAAATGCCAGCCTATGCCGAAGCACAAAATGAAATAAATACTTTAGCTAAAGCTTGGGAGCAAGAAATTAGAGAAATGTACGAGGAAGTACAAAATTTAGAAACGAAATATAAGGCTGAGGAGGTATTACTGACCGTAGGAATGAAAGAAGACCGGGCCTACGAAATAGATGTCGGAAAACAAAAATTAAAGGAACATCAGAAAAAAATTTTTGGATCTGAAGGCTTATATTTTTTAAAGAAAAAGGAGCTCATAAAACCTGTACAAGATCTTGTTTTTGAGGCTTCGGAGCGCGTTGCAAAGAGCAATAGATTGGCTATTGTTTTTGATAAATCAGGTGAGATGGTGATGATTTATACAGATCCTGTTCACGATTATACTGATTTTGTTTTAGAAGAGTTAGGTTTGCTGAGCAATGAAGCAACCTCTAATTAAAATTTATTTAATTTATATATTATGAAAATCAAGTTATTAATATGTGCGCTAGCCATGTTCACAATGAGTGTAACAAATGCACAAGAATTGAAGATTGGCTATACAAATGCAGAATATTTGTTAGGTTTATTACCCGAGGCAAAACAGATTGAAGCTGATTTGAGGGCGTATGAAACACAGCTACAAAATCAATTGAAAGCAAAGTATCAAGATTTACAGACCAAAATAGGAGATTATCAGGCCAATGAGGCGAGTTACAACGAGTTGATCAAGGCAGATAAGCAACGTGAGCTTACCGGCTTGCAGGAGTCCCTGCAACAATTCCAAACAGATGCTGAGCAATCATTGGTGTCTAAGCGGAATCAATTATTACAGCCTGCGGTTGAAAAAATAGGAACAGCTATACAGGCTGTTGCCGAAGAAAATGGATTTTCAATGGTATTGAGTGCGGGAAGCCCAGGCTTTGATGTATTACTTTATGCAAGTGAACAACATGATATCTCTGAATTGGTTCTAAAAAAGTTAGGAATCGATCCACCATCGGGAAATTAAGCTTTTTACTAAAACCTGGCTAGCCAAGTTTTTTTATGACTTTTTTGCTGTTGGAGATAAATATACCGAGCATAATTGTCAGCATACTTGCGAGTTGTATAAGGCTCAATTTTTCACCATCTATGAAACCCCAAAAAACGGAAATTATTGGAATCACATAAGTGACGGAGGTAGAGAAGACGGCATTGGTAAGTTGGACCATCTTATTAAATAAAATAAGGGCGAGGGCCGTACCAAGTACTCCTAAAATTACGATATAACCTGAAGCCATCAATACTTTTGGTTCATTAATGTGATCTAAAAATGGGGTAAAGAGGAAGAGATAAATAACGGCCAATGGCCCCACCATGATTAAAGAGAGACTGGCAATACTGAGAGATTTTAAGCCGCCCAAATAATGTTTAATGAGGTTGGCGTTGATTCCATAAAGTACCGTGGCGGCCACTACGAAAAAGGCATAATAATTGAATGAAAGTTGGCCATTTTCTCTTGTGGAAATAAGGAAAAGGGTACCCAAAAAGCCTAATGTGACACCGAAATAAACCCTTTTATCAGGTTTTACATTAAAGAATAAAACCGAAATAATGATCGTGAAAAAGGGCGTGAGTGCATTCATGATCCCTGTCAAAGCACTCGGTAATTTAGTTTGAGCCAGTGCAAAAAATAGTGCAGGCAGTAAACTGCCCATAAAGCCTACCAATATCAGAGAGGTAATATTTTTTTTATTTATTTGCTTGATTCGACTTACCGCAAAGGGCAGAAGCACCAATGAGGCCGATGCGATCCTCAATGTAGCAACTTCTTCAGGGCCGAGAGCGGTCAGTCCCTTTTTTATGAGGATAAAAGAACTCCCCCATATTACAGATAAAATTATGAAAAGAGCCCAAGCAATGGCTGGATGTCTTGTAGTCATGGGCTACACCAGGGCGATTTCAGAAAATTGAGACTTTATTTCGTCTAAAATAGCCAAAATAAGTGCAGGTTCTTCCGTTTCTACTAAGCGGGTTCGATAGGATTTAAAATCCGGTATTCTCTTGAAGTAGTTGGTATAATGACGTCTCATCTCAAAAATGCCTAATCTTTCCCCTTTCCATTCTAGAGAAAAATCCAGATGTCTCTTGGCGACGTCGACTCGCTCAGAAATGGATGGGGGCCTAAGTTCATTTCCCGTTGCCATAAAATGCTTAATTTCGTTAAATATCCATGGATACCCGATGGCTGCTCTTCCTATCATGATGCCATCAATGCCATATCTATTTTTATAGGCGAGCGCCTTCTGAGGAGAATCAATATCTCCATTACCAAATATGGGGATATGGATGTTGGGATTTTCTTTAACTTTTGCAATGAGCGACCAATTGGCCTCACCTTTATACATCTGTTTTCGTGTACGACCATGTATTGTTAGGGCCTGGACCCCCACATCTTGAAGACGCATAGCGACTTCTTCTATTTTGATACTGTTTTCATCCCATCCGAGTCTTGTTTTGACAGTAACGGGCTTATTTACTCTTTTAACAATTTCTGAGGTCATGGCCTGCATCTTGGGCAAGTCTAGTAATATTCCTGCACCCGCACCTTTGCAAGCCACTTTTTTTACAGGACACCCATAGTTAATATCAATAATTTCGGGATCAGCATTTTCAGCAATGGCAGCTGCCTCCCGCATTGATTCAATTTTTTCGCCAAAAATCTGAATACCAATGGGGCGTTCGTAATCGTAAATATCTAGTTTTTGAACGCTTTTGTCCGCGTCTCTAATTAAACCCTCTGCTGAAATAAATTCAGTATACATCAGGTCAGCCCCATTTTCTTTGCAGACTGCCCTAAAAGGGGGGTCGCTGACGTCTTCCATAGGGGCCAGCAGTAAGGGAAAGTCTCCCAATTCTATATTTCCAATTTTCACCAAAACACGATCAATTATTTTGTAAATTTAGGCCAATTATGGAGAATATGTTTTCACAAACGAATCAAAATCAAAAATTTATAGGTTGGCTCCTACTTATTTTGGTAGGATATGAGTTGGCAGCGGTCTTTGCTTTCAATTTTTTGGGACAGATGATGCTACTCCCTTTTTATGACTTTGACCTTCAAATTGTAACAGCTATGCTGGGGAAACCTGTAGCTTATCCTGAGGCTAAAATACCAATGTTGGTACTTTTAGGGGTTTCAGCCATAGGGACTTTTATTCTTACTCCGGCATGGGTGGTGCATAAGTATGCAAAGGTTGACTTGAAAAAATTCATTACAATTCCTAAATTTTATTTTAAAACGGCTTTAATAACGATTGCGTTGGTTATTTCATTTGCGGGGGTCAATACTGTGATTATTGAGTGGAATAAGGCCCTTCAATTACCCGCTTTCTTGAGTGAATTTGAATATTATGCGCAAGCACAAGAGTTGAAATTGGCGGAGTTAACTGAGTTTCTCACAGACTTTGAGAGTACGGGTCATTTTCTGTTGTGTATGTTGGTGATTGCTATTATTCCTGCATTGGGAGAGGAATTTTTGTTTAGAGGTATATTACAAAATATATTGAGAAGTGCTGTGAAAAACCCGCATATTGCTATTTGGGCTTCTGCTTTGATATTTTCCCTATTTCACAATCAATTTTATGGATTAGTACCTCGAATGTTGTTGGGAGCTATTTTTGGTTATTTATATTATTGGTCAGGAAGTTTGTTTTTATCTGTACTCGGCCATTTTATCAATAATGGTTTCACTTTAATTTTGATGTTTTTGTTTCAAAAAGGCCTGATTTCATTTGATTTATTGGGGGACGAAATTAACTTTAATACCTACATTCTTTTAATTTTCTTTATTTTCACGATCTGTTTACTTTTTATACTTCGAAAAATTTATTTAATGAATGAGGAAGGTCTGGCAAAAAGTTTTTGAGGATACTTCTGCCCACCGGGTAGAAATTGTAAAAGCCATTCTTGAAGGTGAGGGTCTCAATCCGGTAATTGTTGACTTAAAAGACAGCTCTTATCATTTTGGAAAATTTGAAGTCAGGGTAGATTCCATGCACGTGTTGGAAGCCATAAGGGTCATTAAAAAAGAAATAAATTTTGAATAAATTTTCTGAATTAAAAAGGAGACTTTTTTCTGCTTTCATTGGTGCAGCTGTCATTATATCCTCCATACTGTGGAGTGAGTGGAGCTATTTTTTGATTTTCTTTGCGATCTGCATTTCAGCACAATGGGAATTTTACCGGTTGGTGAGAATGCAAGATTATCTGCCTCTCCGCTTTTTTGGAGTGTTTATTGGAGGTTTGTTGTTCATATTGACTTTTTTTATTGAAAGAGGAGATCTCGACGGAAAGTATTTGTTTCTCATTTTCCCCTTGGCCTCAACCATATTTATTTTTAAATTATACAAGAAAAAAGACCAGAATCCTTTTGTAAACATTGCTTTGTATTATTTAGGAATCACTTATGTGGCCTTACCTTTTTCGCTTATAAATGTAATTGTTTTTGATGGTGGAGACTATGCCTATGAAATACTACTAGGCCTGATGCTGATCATTTGGTCAAGTGATACGGGCGCTTATTTTGCAGGTACGGCGTTTGGAAAAACTAAATTATTTGAAAGAATCTCTCCTAAAAAATCTTGGGAAGGGAGTATTGGAGGCACCTTATTTGCCGTTGGATTTGCTTATTTGACGATGATTTATTTTGGACAGTTATCTTTATTTGAATGGTTAACGGTGGCGGTCATAGTAGTTGTTGCGGGGACTTACGGAGATTTGGTGGAGTCTCATTTTAAGCGGACCATGTCGATCAAGGATTCAGGGAATATCATTCCGGGGCATGGGGGCTTCTTAGATCGTTTTGATAGCCTCATCTTAACGGTTCCCTTCATCGTTATTTTTTTAAAGCTACTGTGAAGTAAATCATTAATAATGCTAGCTTTGCCGTAAAATAAAATTCGTTTGCACCCCAACGTTTGATATAATGAGTTACATAGAACCAGCACCCATAAAGGACAAAGAAAATCCTTTTGAGTCTATGATGTCTAGATTCCAGATTGCCGCAGAGCATCTGGGTCTTAATCAGCAAATTTATAACGTCTTAAAATCTCCTGTTAAGCAAGTCATCGTGACTTTACCTATCACCATGGACAATGGGCAGATAGAAGTTTTTGAAGGATATCGAGTGATTCATTCCAATATATTGGGTCCTTCCAAAGGAGGGATCCGAATGGACATGGATGTCAACCTAGATGAGGTAAAAGCATTGGCCGCTTGGATGACGTGGAAATGTGCGGTAGTTGATATTCCTTTTGGAGGCGCCAAAGGTGGGATTAAATGCGATCCAGGAACCATGTCAGCAGGAGAAATGGAACGTTTGACACGGTCCTATACCATGGCTTTGCAAGAAATATTTGGCCCGGATAGGGACATCCCTGCACCAGATATGGGCACAGGCCCACGAGAAATGGCCTGGTTGATGGATCAATATTCTCGATCTTATGGGATGACCATCAATGCAGTAGTTACGGGTAAGCCGGTTGTTTTAGGAGGGTCGCTGGGACGTACCGAGGCGACAGGTCGTGGCGTGATGGTGATCGCACTGGCTGCTATGGAGAAACTAAAATTAAATCCTTTTAGAGCGACGTGTGCCGTTCAAGGTTTTGGCAATGTGGGTTCATGGGCGGCGCGTTTATTAGATGAGCGTGGAGTGAAAATTGTGGCGTTGAGTGATATTTCTCAGGCTTATTATAATGAAAATGGGATTAATATTTCAGATGCCGTGGCCTATCAACAAGCGCATAAGGGCTCGTTGATTGGATTTTCTGGGGCAGAAGTGATGCCAGCTGATGAATTATTGTTATTGGATGTGGACGTGCTGGTCCCGGCGGCAGTGGAAGATGTCATTACGGTACACAACGCCAAGAACATCAAGGCAAGATTGATTGTCGAAGGATCCAATGGACCTACTTCGGCGAAGGCAGACAAAATATTAAACGATTTGGGAATATTGTCAGTTCCTGATATTTTAGCCAATGCGGGGGGTGTTACAGTTTCATATTTTGAGTGGGTCCAAAATAGATTGGGTTATAAATGGACGGGCGAACGTGTCAATAGGCGTTCGGATCGGATCATGAAGGATGCATTTAATAACGTCTATGAGACGGCATTGCAATATGATGTTTCACTACGTATTGCAGCCTATATAGTAGCCATTGATAAGGTGGCCAAGACATACACATTTAGAGGAGGGTTTTAAATGAAATTACATAAGGAAGGGTATATGATTATACCCTGGTTCGTCATAGGTGTTTTTGCACTGTTTTTATTGCTCACATGGTTAATTCCACTGGAGCTATTCAGATTGGTTTTAGGTAGCTTATCGGCGATTTTTTTAGTTTTGGTGGTTGCTTTTTTTCGTGTGCCTAAGATTCAAGCCCCCGTGGGGGATAATCTAGTCATTGCCCCTGCTGAGGGGAAAGTAGTCGTTTTAGAAAAAGTGATGGTTGATGAGTTTCTCAAAGAGGAGCGGATACAAGTATCTATTTTCATGTCTCCGTTAAATGTACACATCAATCGAGCACCTGTCTCAGGAAAGATAAACTATTATCAATATCACCCTGGTAAATATTTGGTAGCCTGGCATCCCAAATCGAGTACAGAAAATGAAAGGACTTCCATTGGTTTTGAAATGTCAAATGGGGTACGAATTTTTATGAGGCAAATAGCTGGAGCTGTAGCGAGAAGAATAGCATTTTATAAAGAACTGGAGGATAAGGTAGATGCAGCAGATGAGGTGGGTTTTATAAGATTTGGAAGCCGAGTAGATCTTTTTCTCCCCTTGGAGGCAGACTTAAAGGTGAAAATAGGGGATAAGACTATGGGAGGAGAAACCATCATCGCTCATCTAAAGTAATGATGGCCGAAGTGAATAATAAAAATTATGCAAGTTTTGGATTGCGTCTTTTAGCTTATGTACTTGACGCTTTTGTTTTGCAGCTTTTACAAATCATCGTCATTATACCCTTTTTGCTGAGCTTAGGTTTTGCTTTTGTGGATGTACCTTTTGATTGGGAGGCTTATGAACGATATGATGAGGTATTCTTCACAGATTTAGGACTATGGATAGACCAAGCCCGTCCGCTTATTTTTGCAGGATTTATTGCCCAAACACTTTACTTTTCCCTTTTAGAATCAAGTCATCTACAAGCTTCTCTAGGTAAGCTTGCATTGGGGATTAAGGTGGTAGATCAGCAAGGTGCGCGGCTTAATTTCCTTTATTGTTTGGTCAGAAATATGAGTAAATTCTTATCTAGCTTGATTTTTATGTTGGGTTATCTGATGGCAGCAATAACAGAAAAAAAACAAGCGCTACATGACCTGATCGCAGGATCCTATGTCATTAGGCCCATGCCAGAGCCCTAGGCTGAAAGATTTAGATCAGCGCGATGAACGTGGTTAAATAATGCGCATCTATTTCATCGAAAGAATTCAAGACATCACTGTCTACATCGAGCACGAAAAGCACGTTATCCTCTTTTATTTTTGGGATTACAATTTCAGATTTCGAATCACCACTGCAAGCAATGTGACCCGGAAATAACTCAACATCTGGAACGATGATGGTATTTTTTTGCTCCCAGCTGCGTCCGCAAACACCTTTGCCCATTGGGATTCTGGTACAGGCTATAGGACCTTGAAAAGGTCCGAGCACCAGGGTTTTATTTTTGACAAGGTAAAAACCTACCCAAAAGAAATCAAAGGACATTTTTAAAACGGCAGCCATATTGGCCATATTGGCTATGAGGTCGGGTTCATCTTTTATCAAGGCTGTCAACTTAGGAAGTATCGTTTGATATCTTTCTTCCTTTGATTTGGATTTATCTAAAATGATTTCTGCCTCCATGATTATATTATTTGAGGATTTTGTACGGTCAATGGACTTTGTTCACCTCCTGTATTGAGCGTTTCTTTGGGTTCAAACATCAATATCTGGGTTTCATTTTCTGCCGAGGGTTTGTGTTCAACGCCTTTAGGTATAACGGCGAAGTCTCCTTCATGTAATAATAGGGTTTGGTCACGAAGTTCCATTTTCATACACCCCTTGACTACCCAAAACATCTCGTCTTCATCGTCATGTTTATGCCAAATAAAATCACCCTTGATTTTAGCGATTTTAACGGCCTGACCATTAAGTTCTGCAACTACATGTGGGGTCCAATGTGAAGTGAAGTGATCAAATTTTTCTTGAATGTTACTTTTAGTTATGCTCATTGTAGTAGGTAGTTAACGTGTCATTTGAAATCTGGGTGCTTTGGTGAGGTAGAGCCACCATCTTGGGTGCTTGAATACCTCTAGAAAATTTTTGGGGACTGGTAAAAACACGGGCTTCATCCCAAAGGTTTAAACTAAGGAATTTCTCGATGGTATGAGTGCCCCCTTCTACGAGAATGGACTGAATATTTAATTGATGAAGTTGATCTAAAATGGCTGTGATGGGATCCGCTGAATCCAAAGTGTGATAGGTGATGTTTTTCCTACTCTTTTTTGGAAATTGGGTAAATACTAAGGTTTTTTGAGTTCCATCGAAAAGATGAAGGGCTTCATTCAATTCATTTCTTGGATCTATTACGATTCTGGTGGGATTTGATCCTTGCCAATCTCGAGTAGTTAATCTGGGGTTATCATGTTTGGCCGTATTGTAGCCTACCAGAATACCCATCTCCTCACTGCGCCATTTATGCACAAGTTGTCTTGATAGGGGATTACTGATCCATTTAGAATTAAAATCAGTTCTGGCGACAAAATGATCTTGTGTTTGTGCCCATTTTAAAATAATGTAAGGTCTGTTTTTTGATGTAGAGGTAAAAAAACGGCGATTTACGTGATGCCCTTCTTCTTGCATGCATCCTATTTCGACTTGAATTCCGGCAGCCTTGAGTCGTTTGATGCCCGCACCATTGACCGCGTCAAATGGATCTTGAGAAGCCATGACAACTCTGGCTACCTTTTTAGCAATGAGCAAATCTGCGCAAGGCGGTGTTTTACCATAATGGGCGCAAGGTTCCAGCGTGACATATACGGTGGCCCCTGCAATTTCAGTAGTCGCATTTTTAATGGCATTGACCTCTGCATGTGCTGCACCGTAGGCTTGATGAAATCCTTCTCCGATGATTTTTCCATTTTTCACGATGACACAGCCTACCAATGGGTTGGGGGCCACTTTACCCATACCTAAAAGAGCAAGCGCAAAAGCCCTCTTCATAAAAAGCACATCTTTATCAGACATACTGCAAAGTAACAAACAATATTGAGCAGTAGAAAGCCATCTTCTCTGCGAAATGTTATTTAATTCTGATGGGCTGATTTAGTTTTACTTCTTATGAGTCTTTCGATTAAGGTATTATATGACCATTTTGTCCACGAGTTAGAAACTAAATGGGAGCTAGACGAATCCAAAAAGATAGCGGAAATCGTCTTCAGCCATCTTTTTGGGTTGTCCAGGATAGATATTTTTTTAAATAAATCGATTTCTGAACCAGAAGAGCAGTTGGCTCCCGTATTATACCGCTTATTGAGAGGGGAACCGGTACAATACGTATTGAATCATGCCGCCTTTTTTGGACTGTCATTTTTTGTCAATCCCGATGTACTTATTCCAAGGCAAGAAACCGAAGAGTTGGTCGCATTGATCTTAAAGGAGAATGACCATAGATCAAAAAATATTTTGGATATTGGTACGGGTTCAGGGATCATAGCGCTTGCGCTGCATACACATAGACCCAAATGGAAGGTATCAGCTTGGGACCTTTCTCCAGAGGCTCTGGAAATAGCCGAGCGCAATGCGCATCAACTTAAGCTAACCGTTGATTTTGCCTGTTTAGATATTTTGAACAAGGATCCAGATGCTGGTCAATATCACGTAATCATCAGTAATCCGCCTTACATACCAAGCGCTGAAAAGTCATTGATGGCAGGACATGTAGTGGAATATGAACCTGAATTGGCTCTTTTTGTTGCCGATGATCATCCTTTAATTTTTTATGATGCGATTGCTAAATATGCCCTGAAATCATTGAAAAAGAAGGGAAAACTCTATTTTGAGATTCACGAAGATTTTGCCCATCAAATCCAGGCCTTATTGAATCATCTTGGATTTGAAGAGATAGTCATACACCATGACCTTAATAAAAAAGCGCGCATGGCTTCTGCAATACGTAGCTAACAGATTAGTTAAGGAGGTAAAAGGATTCAATTTAAATGGATGATTCCCTTCCCACTTATTTTTCGACTCATCATTTCCTCTAAGGCTTTGGGAGCATTGATGTTAATTTTTATTTTGAAAAGCTTTGCTGACCCAATATTCCTGATTTAAATCGACGATTTTTGTGTAGATTTTTTTTAGAGGATAAGTCGTAAACTAGATACCTATTTCTTTATGAATCCGTTCAAGATGGGTAACTATTTAGACAACCTGATTTAATTAAATCAAGTTGTCAATTTTATTTTTTTTAATGGCCTGCTCAGCGATAAGGCTGATTTGTTTCATGGTGGTCGGCAAAGAGGCGAATCGAGGGTCTTGGGTAAGCCCTTGCTGGTATCTATAATATATTTGCTGGATGATCACGGCAATCTTTAATAAGCCATAGACATAATAAAAAACTGGATTTTCCATGATTCTACCTGTTTTTAACTCGTATTGATGGATGATTTCTTCTCTGGTGAGATTACCAGCAAGGTGAGTGGGGCTGAATTGAAGGTCTTTCATTTCATCTGGATCACTTGGATTCACCCAATAGCCTAAACTTGTACCTAAATCCATTAGAGGATCCCCAAGAGTAGCCATTTCCCAATCAAGAACAGCAGAGACCTTGGTCCAGTCATCAGGATTAAGTATCAAATTATCATATTTGAAATCATTATGAATGAGACTTATGTGACGGGAGGTCATTTGGTGTTCATTCAACCATTTGATGATGAAATCTATTTTTGAGAAATCATCTGTTTTGGCTTGGTAATACCTCTTACCCCAACCCGATATTTGTCTGTCAACATATCCTTGGGGTCTACCTAAGTCACCGAGTCCTGCCTGTTGGGGATCTACTTGATGTAGTCTTATCAGCGTATCTAACCAAGCGGTAGATATTTTTTTCATTTTATCAGCTTTAGGATGCATATCTTGAGGTATACCATGCCTTAATATGACGCCTCTTACTCTTTCCATCACATAAAAAGGAGATCCAATAATAGTGAGATCTTCGGTATAATAAAATGGGGTGGGTACTTTGTGATCCACAGATTTCAGTCCAGATAGAATACGATATTCACGACCCATGTCATGACCTGATTTGACTTTTGCTCCGATTGGGGGTCGTCTAAGCACATATTCAGTATCACCCATTGAGATCAAATACGTCAGATTGGAATATCCTCCAGGGAATTGTTTGATCGTCAAAGGCCCAGAGGTATTGGGTAGATGGTCCAAAAGGCATGCCTCTAGCCGTGAGATAGGAAGTTCCTCTCCTGGACGCGAAGCGATCGCCTTATCGTTCCAATCCATATTCATTTATCTTTTAATTCTATTGAATGGATTCATCGGGTTAACGGTAATTTTTTAAAATCTGTTTAGCTGTACTGCTTTTGTGTACTTCATCTGCACCATCGTAGATACGCGCACTTCGTTCCAGTCTAAACCAAGTTGCCAATATCGTATCATCGGAGATACCCAAAGCACCATGCACTTGAATGGCTCGATCCAAAACGCTTTGCATTACATTGGCACAATAAAATTTTATCATTGAAATTTCAATTCTTGCCTTTGAAGCACCGATTGTATCAATTTTATGTGCAGCGTCTTTTACCATTAATCTGGCCGCATGGATCTCGGCCCTACTTTCGGCAATCCAATGTTGAATCGTTTGTTTGTCCGCTAATGTTTTTCCAGGGGAAATTTCTCTAGAAACGGCGCGCTTACACATCATATCAAATGCTCTTTCACAGATACCGATCCATCGCATGCAGTGGTGAATTCTTCCAGGGCCCAATCTTTTTTGTGCAATAGCAAAACCATCGCCTTCGCTTCCTAGTATATTCGCGGTAGGCACTCGACAGTTTTCATATTTTATTTCTGCATGACTGTGCCATCCAGAGCCTTTTTCTCCCATGACGGAAATATTACGAATGAGATTAAAACCAGGGTTATCGGTGGAAACAATTATTTGACTGGCCATTCTATGAGGATCGGTCCCATGGGGATCACTGACGACCATGACAATGGCAAAAGTAGCACCATCAGCGGCAGAAGTGAACCATTTATGTCCATTGATCACGTATTCTTCACCGTCCTTGATGGCAATGGTCCCCATGATGGTTGGGTTAGATCCTGGATGATCAGGTTCCGTCATAGAAAAACAGCTCCTGATATCACCTGCCAATAGCGGCATGAGGTACTGTGCTTTTTGATTTTCAGTACCAAATTCGATTAAGATTTCCATATTACCCGCATCTGGAGCTTGACAGTTGAAGCAATAATGTCCGTAAGGACTGCTTCCCAATAATGCACTGACTTCACCAAATGCGGCGACAGATAAACCTAGGCCTCCATATTCAGTAGGAATTTGAGGAATCCATAAACCTGCAGCTTTGACCTTTTCTCTGACTTTGTCTAGATGAGGAACCACCATATCCCACGGTTTACTATGGTATTTGGTCTCTAGAGGAAATATATGCTCATCCAGTGTGGCCTGAACTTTGGCCAAGACTTCTTTTAATTGATCATTCATCTTTTTTAGTATAAGCTTGACCTATGAATTCAGCCACACAAACGGGTTTTTCAGTACCCTGACATTCGAAGACCACTTTAAACTTGTAGCGACCCCCTCCGTCAAATTCGTTGAATTCCATTAAGTACAACCGGCCCCGCACCTTGCTACCAGAAAGTGTTGGATGAGGGAATCTCACTTTATCTAAGCCATAGTTTACGCCCATGATGACGTCATTTATTTGGTGAGTCTCGTTAGCGAATTTAGCAGCAAAAGAGAGTACTAAGAAACCATGTGCTACCGTTTGACCGTAAGGCGAATATTTTTTAGACTTTTCTTCATCAATATGAATCCATTGGGTATCCCCAGTGAGTTCAGCGAAAGTGTTGATCTTCTCTTGGGTGATTACATTCCATTCGGTAAGTCCCAATTCTTTTCCGATCGCATCTTTCAGATCCGTCAAATGATTAAATGAGGTTGCGTAGGGTTTATCTGTCATCATTTTATATTTATCCTGCAATTAAAAACCCACCGTCTGCAGTAAAGGTTGAGCCCGTACAATAGCTAGATGCATCAGAAGCAAGAAAGAGGGCAAGTCCTGCAATTTCATCAGGTTCGGCCATGCGATTCAAAGCCAAATGCTTGGTAAACCGAGCCAAGTTTTTTTCATCTGACCACAAGGCTTTACTGAATTTTGTTTTAATCAAGCCAGGACAAATGACATTGCTTCGAATCCCTTGCTGGCCCCATTCTTTGGCTTGCGTTTTGGTAAGCATAATCAATCCTGCTTTGCTTATACTGTAAAGACCTAGGCCTGCGCTGGGTTTAATTCCTTCTACGGATGAGATATTAATAATAGATCCCCTCCCTCTTTCAACCATGGAGGGGCGGCACAGATTACTAAGTAAAAAGCAGGCACGCAAGTTGATGTTCATTATTTTGTCAAAGACCCCACCATCTGCTTGATCGATAGGTCCATAGACTGGATTGGTAGCCGCATTGTTAACCAAAATATCTATGCCACCGAAGTGGGTAATAGTTTCCTCAACCAGCATTTTGAGTTGCGCTTCATCTCCTACATTACATACGATGCCATGGGCACTTAAACCTGCTGCAGTTAGGCTATTTACGGTCTCGTCAATGCCTTCTTTTTTTCGACTGCTGATCACGACTTTGGCACCTTGCTCGGCCAATGCCAAAGCAATAGCGGCGCCAATTCCTTTACTTGCACCAGTAATGAGTGCAACTTTTCCCTTTATTTCAAATTTTTCTTTTATGCTCATAATTTTTTTTAGATAGCGAGAGCACCTCCGTTGACATGTAGGGTAAATGCGGTTACGAATCCTGCTTGTTTCGAGGCTAAGAACAGATAAGCATGCCCAATATCATGGGCAGTACCGATTCTCCCAACAGGAATCATGGCAATACCGGCATCGATCACCTCCTTTGGCATGCTGTCTGACATTTCAGACTTAATAAATCCTGGGGCGACGGCATTTACGGTAATCCCATATTTTCCCGTTTCCCTTGCCAAAGATTTGGTAAAGCCAACAATACCCGCTTTGGTTGCTGCGTAATTGGTTTGTCCAAAAGCACCCATCGTACCATTGATGGAGGAAGTATTGATGATTCTACCATATTTTGCTTCTCGCATGATAGGAACTACTACTTTGCAAGTATTGAATGCACCCGTGAGGTTGACATTTAATACAGAATGCCATTCGTCATCAGTCATTTTTAGGAACGACTTGTCTCGGATGATACCGGCATTATTGATCAGAATATCAATACGACCGTATCGAGTCATGATCTCAGCTACTGCCGTTTCGACTTGACTTCGCTGGGTAATGTCGACTTTTTGAAAGAAGATCTCTCCGCCTTGTTCGGTAATTCGAGCTGCGGTAGGCTGACCATCGAGGACATCCCAAATGACCACTTTGGCGCCTGCTTGGCAAAAAACCTCAGAGGCACCTTCACCAATTCCTTGTACACCTCCTGTGATGATGGCGACTTGTCCGTCTAGTTTAGTCATATTTATTTTTTTAATTTTAATATTTCAAATAATTATTATACTTTCAGCTTGATATTATTTCATGCTTTATCACTAGTGTAAAATTCTATTGGGCGCTATTCTTTTCTGTAGTTAATGTTATCCCATCTTCTGTTAAGAGACAGCCTATGTCCCTAGTTTCATCAAATCCCAATATCCTCATATTTTTGGAGACTTTACTTTCTGACAATCAAATTAAATGATAATTCCGTCAATATGCTCTAGGAAAGTGCCTAATAAATAAATTATCTAACGCTTGAATGGCTCTCGAATTAGTAATACCCAAAAGGCATAGCTGAATTAAAGATAATATGATCGGTCTTATCTTACAATGAGTACTGAAAGACTTTGTCTCCATATAAACGCTTGACTTACCTTGAATTAAAATTTGTGTAAGGCCTATATATCAGTTTATTAAAACTGTGAGATAGGCATTTTTGACGTTTTCCAATGGGCTTTTATGGCTTTTCTTTTTCAAAAAAATGCAAAAAATTTTGAGGCGTCAGACATCAATTATATCGGTACATGCAATCAATATTTTTTGTATCTGATCGAAATTAACAAAATACAGAAAGAATTAGGTAGTATGGTCTTCGCAAAAGCTAAAAATAATCAATCGCCATAGGGGTTAAAAAAATAAATTTGTATGAGTTTGGAACGAAATCTTGAATTAGATTATTTACTTTTAAAAAAAGAGCCGATCAAATAAATGTTTTTAATCTGAGGCATGTAGTGGAAGGACAGATCTCAATTTATACATAGAATCGGAGTCATAAAATTTTAATAAAAATATTAATATGTCATTTAAGGAGAAAGTTATTGTGATTACTGGAGCAGGATCCGGTATTGGAGCAGCAACGGTGAGGTTTTTTGCTAAAAAAGGGGCATATGTGGTTTTGGCCGATATATCATTGGAAAAAATGGTAGATATTGCCGATTCTATTCCTATGGAATGCATGATTCAAAAAACCGATGTATCACAATACGATCAAATGCAAAGTTTGGCGGGTGCTGTGATTAAAAAATATGGGCAAATTGATGTTTGGGTAAACAATGCAGGTATAGGCCCCACTCAAATGCTAAAAACAGCAGATCATAGCCTGCAAGATTGGGAACGTGTGATCGCGGTCAATCAATCTGGTGTATTTTATGGTATGAAGGTGGCGCTGCCAGCGATGTTGAAGCAAGGCAGTGGAAACATTGTGAATGTTGCTTCGCTTGCAGGATTAAAAGCCTCTGGAAACAATATATCTTATGTAGCAAGCAAATTTGCAGTAGTCGGGATGACCAAGGCAGCCGCATTGGAATATGCAAAAAAAAATATCCGGATCAATGCAGTTTGTCCCGGATATACCGATACGAATATGCTGCGTCAACTGTTGGAGGTAAAGCCTGAAATAGAAGATAAATTAAAGAACCATATACCCATGGGTCGTTTTGGAAAAGCGACTGAGGTGGCTACAGCTATAGGTTGGCTGGCCTCAGATCAAACCCAATTTATGACCGGTCAAACTTTGTCATTAGACGGAGGAACCTCGCTCTGATAAAAAGCGATGATCTCTGACCTGAATTATCCATTGTTTAGTTTTGACAGAGACCTCTTTGAAAGTACTTATCTTTACGAATAGAGTAAGGAAAGTTGATGATTTAGGAGCTATGGTTCCGGTTTATAGGTTGATGAAGTGATCGATCTAAGTCTTAGTAGAAAAGGGATTGGTATAAAAAATGATACAAGGGCTATGGAATGGAAAGTAACCAAACAAGTAGTATATGATAATGGAAACATTAAAGATCACTAGGAAGGAAAATTATGCGCTTGTTCAACTCAGCAGGGGTAAGGCCAATCCGGTCAATCATCAGATGGTTAAAGATTTGAGCGCTACTTTTAAATCTCTGCAGGAAGAGGCTGAAATGAAAGGAGTGATTCTAACGGGGACACCTAATTTTTTCTCAGCTGGTTTAGATGTGGTGGAGCTTTATGATTGTGATGAAGATCAGATGAGAAGTTTTATGACCGATTTTGGCGCCATGCACGTACAATTATCGCATTTCCCAAAGCCAATGATTTGTGCAATTCCTGGTTATTGTCCGGCGGGCGGAACGGTCATCGCGATTACAGCTGATTATCGCATAATGAACGAGGATCCTAAGTTTTCTATCGGCTTAAATGAAATGAAGGTGAATGTTCAAATCACGACAAACCTTATTGAAGCTTACACCTATTGGCTGGGTACAAGTCTGGCCAATAGATATATTCTCGAAGGGAAATTGTTCACGCCTCCAGAGGCCCTAAAAGTGAATCTTGTAGATGAGATCTGCCCTGCTGATGAGGTCATGGTGCGTGCAGAATTGAAGTTGCAAGAATTCCTTCAAGCGGATTCGGATATCTTTGGTTACACCAAATCAAAATTGAGGGCAAAATGGCATGCGGGTCAGGAGTTAAGAGGTGGAGCGGATCTTGAACAAACACTGAAAGTATGGTGGAAGCCTGAAATTAGAGCCAAAATAGCTTCTTTGATTGCGAGTTTTAAAAACAAAAAAAATGAATAAACAATTATTATTGATGAAAAGGCCTGTTGAATTCCCCTCGGAAGATACGTGGGCTTTTACTGAGGAGCAGACGCCTGAGCCTAGAGAAGGTCAACTATTGATTCGTCAACATTTGATTAGTTTAGACCCTGCGATGAGGGGTTGGATCAATGCATCTAGATCTTATATTGAAGCGGTAGAACTGGGTGATGTTATGCGAGCAGGAACGGTTGGTCAAGTGGTCAAGGCAGTGAATCACCCAAAATTTAAAGAAGGAGATATGCTTTCGGGATGGGGTGGAGTACAACAATTTACCCTTACAGATGGGAAAGGATTCCATAAAATCAATACCGAGCTAGCTGATCCAAAAGTGCATATGAGTACTTTGGGGATGCCGGGAATGACGGCTTATTTTGGTATTTTAGAGGTAGGTAAAATTAAACCGGGGGATACCGTGGTAGTATCAGGTGCCGCGGGGGCTGTGGGCTCTGTAGTTGGTCAAATAGCTAAAATTAAAGGCTGCCGAGTAGTTGGAATTGCAGGTGGCGAAGAAAAATGCCATTATCTAAAAGAAGATTTAGGGTTTGATGAGGTCATTGATTATAAGTCAGGAAACCTTAGGAAAGATTTAAAAAAAGCTTGCCCGGAAGGCATAGATGTGTATTTTGATAATGTTGGGGGTTATACTCTTGATACGGTATTGACTAGAATTAATAGGCAGGCACGAATTGTGATTTGTGGGGCCATTTCCCAATACAATGAAAAGGCAATTCAGGGGCCAACAAATTATTTGTCTTTGCTTGTCAATCGTGCCACGATGGAAGGGATGGTGGTCTTTGATTATGCCAAAAGGTATCCTGAGGCAGTCGTACAATTGGCCCAATGGATGAAAGAGGGTAAGCTGAAATCTCGTGAAGATGTTTACGTAGGCATTGAGCATTTTTATGAAACTTTTTGCCGTTTATTTTCGGGAGAAAAAATTGGAAAACTAATATTGGACATAAAACAATAAACAAGGATATAATAAAAAGAAAAATAATGAAAGAAGCATTTATAGTATCCACTGCAAGAACACCTATAGGTAAGGCATATCGGGGTGCCTTGAACATGACCCAAGGGGCAACACTAGGTGGATGGGTGATTAAGGAAGCCGTACAGCGGGCAGGAGTAGCTCCTGAGGAGGTTGAAGATGTCATCTTAGGATGTGCGATGCAACAAGGAACTACAGGAGGAAATATTGGTCGTCAGGCGGCATTGGCAGCAGATCTACCGGTCACGGTGCCTGGCATGAGTATAGATAGACAATGTTCTTCAGGTATGATGGCCATCGCAATGGCCGCTAAACAAGTTTTGGTTGATGGTATGCAAGTGGCTGTGGGAGGAGGTATTGAATCCATCAGCTTGGTTCAAAACGAAAAGGCCAATACCCATATGGCGGTGGATAAAGCATTGGTGGCCAAGTACAATCATATTTACATGCCCATGCTGCAAACGGCAGAAATTGTGGCCAAGCGTTATGGAATATCAAGAGATCAGCAGGATGCTTATGGACTTGAGAGCCAAAAACGGACGGCAGCAGCACAAGAGGCAGGTAAGTTTAACGATGAAATTATTCCGGTAACCACAACTAAGGCATTATTTAATAAAGAAACGAAGGAGTATACTTTTGAACAAGTAACTTTAAATAAGGATGAAGGAAATAGGCCTTCGACTAATATTGATGGTCTTAATAGCTTAAATTCTGTTATTGAAGGCGGTTGTATTACTGCAGGAAATGCCAGTCAGTTATCAGATGGCGCTTCAGCTTCGGTGGTCATGGATAGCACATTGGTTACCCAGCGAGGGATCACACCGCTGGGTGCTTACAGAGGAATGGCGGTGTCTGGTTGCGCGCCAGATGAAATGGGCATAGGACCCATCTTTGCAATTCCTAAGTTATTGAAACAACATAGGCTTTCTATCCATGATATAGGTCTTTGGGAATTAAATGAGGCCTTTGCTGTTCAGGTACTCTATTGCCAAGAAAAATTAGGGATTCCTATGGAGCTTATGAATGTCAATGGAGGGGCTATTTCAATAGGCCACCCTTACGGAATGAGTGGCGCTAGAATGGTTGGTCATTCGCTTATTGAAGGCAAGCGAAGGGGAGCTAAGTATGTGGTAAGTACGATGTGTATCGGTGGGGGTATGGGTGCAGCAGGTCTATTTGAAGTATTGTAAGGATTATGAGCAAAGCATCGTTTATTTTGGATCTTAACCTACCGGTAGTGGTAGCGCCCATGTTTCTAATTTCAGGCCCACAAATGGTCATAGAATGTTGTAAAAATGGGGTAGTAGGGACTTTTCCTGCTTTGAACCATCGGTCTACTGAAGGGTTTGAACAATGGATTGTTGAAATTAAAACGACTCTGAGAGATTGGGAAGTAGCAACAGGAAAAACAGCAGCCCCTTTTGGAGTTAATTTAATCGTCCATAAAACCAATCCAAGATTGCAAGCAGATTTGGAGATTGTGGTCAAGCACGAAGTGCCCTTAATCATTACTTCCCTTGGCGCTGTCTCCGAGTTGATTCAGTCGGTTCATGGTTATGGTGGCTTGGTATTTCATGATGTGATCATGAAAAGACATGCCCAAAAAGCCGCAGCTGCAGGGGTAGATGGCTTGATATTAGTTTCTGCCGGTGCAGGAGGCCATGCAGGGACGATCAATCCCATGGCTTTAGTAGGTGAAATTCGGTCTTTTTTTGACAAAACTATTTTACTTGCGGGTTGCATCAGTACCGGACAAGACGTGGCTGCTGCGCTACAAATGGGTGCTGATCTGGCTTATATGGGGACACGATTTATCAATACAACTGAAAGCGAAGCTTTACCGGAATATAAGCAAATGATTATCGAGTCCAGTGCTAGCGATGTTATCTACACAGCGGCGATTTCCGGAGTACCTGCCAATTTTTTAAGGCCTAGTTTGGAGCAGATGGGCATTACAGAAGAGATGTGGAAAAAAACAGTTGATGTAGATTTTGGCAATGAACTGATCGCCAATGATGAAGCCAAGGCGTGGAAAACCATTTGGTCCGCCGGACAAGGGATTACCAAAATAGGTGACAGCCCGAAGACATCGATTTTGGTAGCGCGATTGAGAAAAGAGTTTAAGATCGCCATTGAAACCCAAAGTAAATTATTGGCACAATTTAATTTGGATTAGCTTTTGCCTTATTTTCTATAGAGGCTCCGAGATTAAGTAAGGACATGTGATTGCCTTTATCTCTATGAAACCTTCACCCTCATAAAGAATATCTAAGGTTTCCAAGGGCTCATGATGAGAAATGGGCTTTCCAAAAAGAGTTGCCGTGAGTCTTTGGGATGGGTCAAAAGAGGCCGCAGTATAACGACCGGATCCAGAAATCCATTTTTTCCAAAGCTTTTTTCTAGACAAAATATATCGTTGTTCTGGACTGATGACTTGCAGGTCAAAATAAGGGGCATAGGGTTTCATTTGATTGATCAGTTGATGAGCATGGGCCTGGTCGGTGATGAAATAGGCACCTGGTACCTTTAATTTGTTGAGGTAGGAGATGACCCCTTCCCAAAGGTTACCCGTAAGGGAAATACATTCAATATGATCTTGAAAATCAGTATACGTGGATACATCAAGGTCTATGCCCATGATGACGTCTATTTTAAATTGATACATAAGTGTCTCTGGCACTGCATCGGACAAACAAATCACTTGGGGTGCCCATTCCAATAAGTCTTCTAGCTTTGAAAAGGGAAACGCTGTTAGGTGGTCAATGATGAGGGCAGGTTCCTGGTTTTCTTTGACGAAATGATGGGAAGACAATGGGTTGAAAATTTAAAAGTTTACTTAAAGTTTGAATTTAGCATATAATTATTCATTTTAAAAAAAAGCATTTTTTGTAATGGAAAAAGGGCTGGAAGCCAAAGAAAAGCTTGAAAGGAGAATAGCTCCTTTCAAGCTTTTCTACATTACTAGAATTTCAATGAAATCCCCGTCAAGAAATTGATTCCAGCTTGCGGGTAATAATTATTTTGTTGATAAAGAGATCCATCATAAAGAAAGCCCCAGGTAAATCCATTTGATTCATAGGTGACATTCAGCAAATTGTTAATTAATAAGGTAAATTCTATTTTTTGCATTCCAAAGGCTTGTAGTTGATAAGCTAATCTTAGGTCATTGATAAAATAGCTTTCAATCATACGGTCTTCATTGGAGGTATTGTCCAGGAATTGATTTCCTACAAATTTAGTGAGTAGCTGTGCGCTAAAACCTTGATGGCTGAAGGTGATGTCATTACCCATTACGACATTGGGGCTAAAGGCAATATCGGTATTTGTAAATTCATTTTCCACGATATACCGGTCATCAGTAAAGGCATAATCAAAAATAACCTCCGTAAATTTATTGATTTTGTTTCTACTCAAGGCCACATTAAAGCCCCAATCCCATTGGTCAGTTAAATTCATACCCAAGACCATTTCTAGACCTGCTCGATAACTGTCAGGGGTATTGACCCTTATAGATGAGCCAACATCATTGACGGCTCCTGTTAGGATCAGCTGATCGGTATAATCCATTAAATATACATTTGTTTCCAAATGGAAGTTATCCAAGTTACCCCTGAATCCCAATTCTAAATTTTGAAGTTGCTCAGGACTGGGAATGTTTCCCACGGGAGCATCTATAAAATCAGTTCGTACAGGTTCTCGGTGGGCTACAGCGAAGGATCCGTAGAGCTGAAAATGGGCATTTAGTGCATAGGTCAATCCAAATTTTGGATTAAAAAAAGTATACTTTTCTCCTACTTGATAGTTTGAAAGGTCATCATCTGTACCTTCAGTTTCGTAATCAATAGTACGTATTTGAAGATCTCCAAATAGATTAACTTTTGATGAAAGTTGATAATTGGTTTTTAAAAATACGTTAAAATCATTTTTAGTACTTGACCCTTCATAATAACGATCTCTTATGGCGCTGGTACTTGCGTATTCGGACCATATAATTTCACCAAAATGGCTTCCCTTATACGTGTTGTAACCTCCCCCAAGGGTCATCAGGAGGTTATCTTTGTTATAATTGAAGGCATAAGTAAAGCCATAAAAATCATTGTCTAGCCATCTTCGCCGGACGAGGTCCGTTTGGGTGATCGTAGAGTCCCCAATGGTTACATTCCCTAGTCCATAATCAGTAAAGGCATCTTTTGATCGATATTGTTCAAAATAGCCTTCACCATGGGTATAATGCCCAGAAATGGCTAAATTCAGATCATCGTTGAAGGCATGATTCAAGTGCAATTGATAATGGTCCTGCTCATAGTGATCAATTTCATTGTCATAGAGATAATAATTAAATTTCCGGTCACTACTTAGAAGATTATCTATTTGGGCAGGGCTACCGTATTCGCCTCCTTGATCAATTACGGCTTGCAGCGCCGCAGGGTCATTATTTAATCGGGCTTCCGGAGTACCATACCAAGACTGATAAGTTTCTTCTTGACCGCCAAAAAGAAGGACTTTAAGTGTCGTTTTTGCTCCGTAATACCCACCCGTTAAGAAATAGGAATAAAGGTCAGATTGCGCTCGATCTATGTAACCCTCAGAGGTGATGCGGGATAGGCGACCTTCAAAATTGAAATTATTTTTAATGAGACCTGTATTGAACTGCGCATTGGTTTTTAGGGTATTAAAAGAGCCAACGGTTTGATTAATTTGAGCAAAAGCATTTTCAGAGAGACCGCTAGATTGCAGATTTACAGTGGCCCCAAAAGCGGCGGCTCCGTTGGAGGACGTCCCTACCCCACGCTGAATTTGAATTTTGTCTAAAGAAGAGGACAAATCAGGCATATTGACCCAATACACGCCATGAGATTCAGAATCATTGATGGGTATGCCGTTTAAGGTTACATTGATCCGAGTCGCATCACTCCCTCTGATTCTCATACCTGTATAACCCACTCCCGCTCCAGCATCTGAAGTAGTGACCATGGAAGGCGTAAAATTCAATAATATGGGTAAGTCTAATCCAAGATTCCTTTCTTGAATCTTTTCTTTTGAAACATCCGTATAAGTTGTCGGAGTCAATTCATTGGCCTTAGTAGAAAAGTTAATGACCTCATCCCCAAAAATAGTAAGGGCTTTTAGTTTCTTCACTTCGACGGACATCTCGATGACTACATCGGATTGAGAGCCGATGGCCACTCGTTGCGTCACATAACCTATGGCGCTGACAAGTAACGTCTTTTGCTGTTCAGGAACACTCAGTTGAAAATAGCCATTCATATCTGTGATGGTACCCAAATCAAGATCTTTTATGACTACGGAGGCTCCAGGCATGCCTTCATTATTTTCATCCCAAACAGTTCCAGAAACCATTCTTTGGGCAAAGGATACATAATTAACCACGAATAAGGTGGCACATATTAAAATTCTCATTGTTTTATTTTTAAATTAACCAAAATAGGAGGAGGGGACCTCCATACGGTTATCATACTTCCCTTCTCAGCATTATCCGAGCAGGTTCAATGGGTATGATCTCAGCCCGAATTTATCTTTTCTTTTCAGAAAAGCAGGGCACCCCTTAACGCTACGAAGGTAGGATATTATTTTAAATATTTTGCAATAGTTTTATGGCACAGGCCAATCTTTCGTCTTCAATACCCTTTACGATACCATAAGGAAGTTGATTAGCTTTAAGATAGTTTAAATAAATATTAAAAAATTCTTTTCTTCTGTGCGGATGCTCCCTTTGCGGATCATCTGTCCAAGGAATGTCGATGTCGGAGAGCAGATAAAAGTCATATTTTCGCTGAGCAATTTGATCCAGAATCCAAGGGTCTGTTCTACTATATTTATCATGACTCCAAATTTTTAAAACAATCAAGTTGGTATCACAAAACAGATATTTATCAGCCGAAGTGGCGCGATCGTCTTCCCAAGTAAGCTGGGCTTTTGCAATTTCTAATAAGTCAGCCTCTTGATAATCTCTATCTAAGCGATCCAAATAAAATCTAGCAAATTCTGGAACCCATTCGGTGTAATAGGAAACTGCCAATTCTTGGGTTAATTTACTTTTACCTGTGGACTCAGGACCTATGATTGCGATTCTTTTAATTTCAGTTTTATGTTCCATGTCATGTAACCCCATCCGGCGAGTATGGTAAATAGTAAGAATTGAAAGCTGGTCAAAGGCAAACCTTTGTAAATATAAAGCGGAACAGAAATGCTGTCCACTATGATCCAAGCAATCCAATGTTCAATTTTTTTTCTAGCCATCAACCACATACCGGTGATGGCGAGGGCAGAAGTAAGCGCATCCCATCCAGGAACATCACTATCTGTGAGCCCTAGTCCAAATCGAATCAATAAAAAAGAACTTAGGAATAGCAAAAAAACGATTGTATTTTCTTGCTTATTGTTTTTTGAAATGGAAACTGGGCTGTGGGTTCCTCTACCTTGAGTCCAAAAATACCATCCGTACATACTCATGACAAGATAATAGATCTGAATGCCCATATCACCATAGAGCTTGTATTGAAAGGTAATAGCGATATAAATGATGACACTGATGATTCCTGTTGGATAAACCCAAATTTGTTCTTTTTTGGCATGCCAGACGCTTACTAAGCCGAAAAAAACGGCCGTCATTTCTGGGTATGACGTATTGACCAATTGAGAGATAAATAAGCTTTGAAAGTCAGCCATACCGCAATTATAAAATTAATAATCAAACAATCTTTTTATTAAGGCAGAATGTTAATAATTTTGATTTGCAAATAATACTCCTACTTATTTGCTTATGAATATTAACCAAGATAGAATTATTTTTGAAGCACTTACCTACGATGATGTGCTTCTTTTACCTGGCTATTCTGAAATTCTCCCACGAGATACCGAAATAAAAACATTTTTGACGCGAGGCATTGAAGTCAATATCCCATTTCTGTCAGCAGCGATGGATACGGTTACGCAATCCAGTATGGCCATATCCATGGCGCTTGATGGGGGCATAGGTCTGATTCATAAAAATATGACCATTGCCCAGCAGGCGATTGAAGTAAGAAAAGTCAAGCGGTCACAAAGTGGTATGATCTTAGACCCGATCACCCTCAACGAAAAGGCTTTGGCCGGAGATGCTGAGAAAATCATGCGTGAAAATAATATTGGAGGGATTCCTGTGGTCAATGATCAAGGGGTTTTAATAGGGATCATTACCAATAGAGATTTGAGGTTTCAGAAAGAAATGAGCAAGCCCATACTAGATATTATGACCCGTGAAAAACTCATTACTGCGAACGTTGACGTAGGCTTAAAAGAAGCGGAAGAGATCTTACAAGAATATAAAATCGAAAAACTTCCAATCGTCGATGAAAATTATAGATTGACGGGGTTGATTACCTATAAAGACATATTAAAAAACAGAGATCGACCCAACGCTTGTAAAGATAAATTCGGACGCCTAAGGGTAGGCGCAGCTGTAGGAGTCACTCCTGATGTGACTCAGAGGATTTCAGCTTTGGTGGATGCTGGAGTAGATGTAGTCAGTATTGATACGGCGCATGGACATTCCAAAGGGGTCATTGAGGCGACGAAAATGGTAAAGCATCAATTTCCTGATTTAGAGCTTATTGTGGGTAATGTGGCTACGGCTGAAGGGGCTTTGGCCTTGGTAGAAGCAGGAGCCGATGCTGTGAAAGTGGGCGTTGGACCGGGGAGTATTTGTACGACAAGAATTATTGCGGGTGTTGGCGTTCCCCAATTATCTGCCGTCTATGAATCGGCCAATGCCTTAAAAGGGACAGGCGTCCCTGTCATCGCAGATGGAGGGATTAGATTTTCCGGAGATGTAGTCAAAGCTTTGGCAGCAGGGGCTAATGCTGTGATGATAGGATCTTTACTTGCAGGAACCGAAGAGGCACCGGGAGAGGTCATTCTGTATGAGGGTAGGAAGTTTAAGAGTTATCGAGGCATGGGATCTGTCGAGGCCATGGAGGATGGTTCAAAAGATCGCTATTTTCAGGATGCAGAAGACGACATAAAAAAATTAGTACCCGAAGGCATTGTCGGTAGGGTGCCTTTCAAAGGGATGGTTTCTGAAGTTCTTTATCAAATGGTGGGAGGACTTAGAGCAGGCATGGGTTATTGTGGGGCGCGTAATATTGAGGAATTGCACCTAGCAAAATTTGTTAAAATTACCTCGGCTGGATCTGTAGAAAGTCATCCACATGATGTTTATGTGACCCGAGAGGCGCCCAATTATTCGACCAGATAGTAAGAATTTTAAAGTTAGATTTATAAATTTGAAAACATCATATCAAAAGAGTTTATGCCTGCTGTGGTTTCTGGGCTTTTTTTTAAGCTGTGACTACCTCAATAAAAAGCAGGGACCCACTTCCGGTCCCATTGCTCGCGTAGGAGATAATTATTTGTATGGAGAAAATATAGCCCAGGATATGCCTCTGGGCCTTTCGCTTTCAGACAGTGGCAAACTCGTGGATAAATATGTGGATGATTGGGTAAAGAAGCAGTTGTTAATTATTAAAGCCAATGAGGAATTAAGTATCAATGCCATAAACATTGACCGTAAAGTTGAGGATTACCGCTATGCATTGATCATGCATGAGTTTGAAAAAATTTATATAGGCTCACATTTAAATATCCAAGTCACTCAGCAGGAGATCGAATCTTATTATCATGAACGATCAGAAAATTTTTTATTGAAGCAAAATATCGTGCAATGCATTTTTGCTAAGATTCCGAGTAGTGCACCAGACATTTCCCAGATTCGTAGAAATATAAGAAATTTTCCCAATACGGAAATTGAGGATATTAAAAATTACTGTTATCAATTTGCCGATTTATCATTTCTTGATGATTCTGTGTGGATAGGTCTTGATGAGTTGGTGATAAATACACCGCTTGCTAGTTTGCAAAATAAAACTCAATTTTTAGAGAAAACCGTTTATAGTGAAACTAGAGACGAGAGTTATATTTATTTATTCAGAATTGTTGAATATAAAATATCTGATCAGGTTGCTCCGTTAGAATATGTCAAAGAAGATATAGAAAATATTATCATTAATAAGCGTAAACTTGCACTTAAGAAGGAATTACACGAGACGATTTATGAAGAAGCACTCAAAACGAAGAAATTTGAAGTTTATCGCAATTAGTAGCGTTATTTTTTGGCTTTCCCTCCATGCGGTAATAGGTCAGTCTAAAGAGTTATTGGTCGATAGAATTATTGTTAAAGTAGATGATTATATCGTATTAAAATCAGATTTAGAACAGACCTACCTTGAGTATCTTTCTCAAGGAGAAGTAAATAGTGGCGCGTTGAGGTGCCAAGTATTAGAAAATTTAGTCATCAATAAGTTATTGGTGGCAAAAGCAGAAATTGATTCGGTCATCGTATTAGATGAAGAAGTACAAAATAATCTAGATCAAAGAATGGCTTATATGATCTCTCAGATTGGGTCGGCCAAAGAAATAGAAGCGTATTATGGTAAGAGTTTAGGACAAATAGAGGAAGAATTATTTGATCAGGTCAAGGAGCAAAAAATAATTGAGACCATGCAGCGGACTATTACCAATGATATTAAGGTAACACCCAGTGAGGTAAAACAATTTTTCAATAAAATACCCAAAGATTCTTTGCCCTATTTTTCAACGGAAGTCCAGGTCGGTCAATTGGTGATGAAGCCTGAGCCAGGAGCCGAGCAGCTAGGTAAGGTCGAACGGAAATTATTAGAAATCAGAGGTAAAATTTTGAGGGGAACAGAGACCTTTGAAAACATGGCAAGGAGGTACTCAGAAGATCCAGGATCGGGATCTCGTGGAGGTCAACTCCCGTTTTATAAGCGAGGCGAACTGGCTCCAGAGTTCGAAGAGTCTGCCATGACCATAGAAGTTGGAGAGCTTTCAATGCCCGTCAAATCAGATTTTGGATATCATTTGATTGAGCTACAAGAAAGAAGGGGAAATACGTTTAGGTCTAGGCACATTCTCATCATTCCTAAACCTTCTGCCGATGACATTAATGTGGCGGAAAATAAACTGGACAGCATAAGAAACTTAATATTGGATAGCCTAACAAATTTTAGAGTGGCAGCAAAAGAATTTTCAGCAGACAAGGAGACGGCATCAAATGGAGGTTTCTATACCGGACCCGATGGTTCAGTGAGGGTTTCAGTTGAGCAATTAGACCCTAATATATTTTTCACTGTCGATACCATGAGCATAGGCTCTTTGACAAAGCCATTGAAATTTTCAATGGTCGATGGAACGACGGCTTTTAGATTGATTTTTTATCAAGATAGAATACCCCCTCATCAAGCTAATTTGAATGATGACTATCAAAAGCTGGCTGAATATGCACTCAATGCAAAAAAGGGGAAATTATTAGATAAATGGTTTGAGAAGGCCAAAGGTGAAGTCTACGTGGATGTTGATCCTGCCTACAACTATTGTGATATAATGAAATAATTAGGTATGAGTGAGAAAAATGAAAAAGAATTAGCAGATGAGTTTTTAGAGAAATGTAATACGCTCCGTGAGGAAATAGCTCGAATAATTATAGGTCAAGAAGAAGCGGTTCGGTTATTGATTATTTCTATTTTTTGTAGCGGTCATTCGTTGTTGGTTGGTGTCCCAGGGCTCGCCAAAACTTTGTTGATCAATACGCTGGCTCAAGCCCTCAATTTAGATTTCAGTCGGATTCAATTTACTCCTGATTTGATGCCTTCAGATATCATTGGTGCGGAAACTTTGGATCGTGATCGAAATTTCAAATTTATCAAAGGGCCCATTTTTTCCAATGTAGTCTTGGCTGATGAAATTAATAGGACCCCACCCAAAACCCAATCTGCCTTGCTTGAGAGTATGCAAGAATATGCGGTTACCATAGGAGGGACTCAGCATAAATTAGATCGACCCTTTTTTGTTTTGGCCACACAAAATCCGATTGAACAAGAAGGTACTTATCCCTTACCTGAAGCACAACTCGATCGTTTCATGTTGATGATTAAATTAGATTATCCTGACTATCAAACCGAAGTAGAAGTTATAAAAAAAACGACTAAAAATACGCACATAGCAGTGGAAAACGTAATTTCAAAAGACGAAATCCTTACTTTCCAAAGTTTGGTCAGAAGTGTACCCGTAGTAGATAACGTCTATGAATATGCCGTTTCGTTGGTTCATAAGACAAGGCCCGGAAGAGTGAGATCCAGTACATTGGCCAATGATTATCTAGAGTGGGGAGCAGGCCCTAGAGCCAGTCAGTTTTTAATCCTGGGTGCCAAATGCCATGCCTTGATGACAGGCAAGTATGCTCCGGATATTGAGGACGTTAAGGCGGTGGCAGAATCAGTTTTAAGACATAGAATTGTGAGAAACTTCAAAGCTGAAGCCGCAGGAATTTCAGAAACTCAAATCATTCAAGACTTACTTTAATTACAATCCATTGAATTGGCGCAAAAAGCGGACGTCATTTTCAGAAAACAGCCGAATATCATCAATTTCATATTTGAGCATGGCAATACGTTCTATACCCATGCCAAAAGCAAACCCACTAAACTCTTTCGAATCAATACCGCAATTTTCCAATACGTTGGGGTCCACCATTCCTGAACCACCGATCTCGACCCAACCACTGGTTTTACAAATTTTACAGCCCTTTCCTTGACAGATGAAGCAGCTGATATCTATTTCAGCACTTGGTTCAGTAAAGGGAAAATAGGAGGGTCTGAACCTAATCTGTGTATCTTTTCCGAAAAATTCACGCGAAAAATGATAAATAGATTGTTTGAGGTCTTTAAAGCCAACATTACGATCAATGTACAAACCTTCTACTTGGTGAAAGAAACAATGTGCCCTTGCAGAGATGGCTTCGTTCCGATAAACCCGTCCGGGCATAATGGATCTAAAAGGAGGTTCCCCCTGTTCCATTAATCTTATTTGTACTGTAGAGGTATGGGTCCGTAATAGTTTGTCGGGATCTTTTTCTAAAAAATAGGTGTCCTGCATTTCTCTAGCTGGGTGATTTTCAGGAAAATTGAGGGCCGTGAAATTATGCCAATCATCTTCCATTTCAGGTCCTTCAGAAACATTGAACCCTTGCCTTTCGAATATTTCAATCATTCTATTTTTCACAATATTGATTGGATGTAGCCCACCTATTTGAAATGGGGTAGAGGGGAGTGAAGTATCAGGGTGTTCCGAAGGATGAGTTGTAGTAGACTGAAGATGGGCTGCCAAAGATTTAAATTTGGTATTGGCCTCTTTTTTTAGCTCATTAAGGGCTGCTCCAAAAGCTTTTTTTTGATCATTGGGTACCGTTTTGAACGCATCAAATAGGCCGGTAATCACACTTTTTTTACTGATGAATCTGATCCGAAAAGCTTCTAATTCAGAGGCATTCGCGACGCGGGCTTGAGCTAATTCTTTATGTACTTTTTCAACCTGATCAAACATGGTATAGCAAAGGGTTTTGGATTATTTAGAGATAAAGATAATCAAGGACATCATGGGAATAAAGAAACTCCTTGTTCTTTGTAAATTATGGGCTAATACGCTGTGTCTTGTCCTTTAATGAGCTCAAAGAATGTGATGAAGATAATCTTTACATCTAAGTAGACAGACCAATTATTTAAATAGAACCGATCTAAGGTGACTCTATTTTTAATTTCTCTTAAATCTTTTATTTCACCACGATGTCCCAACGCTTGTGCCAATCCGGTAATCCCGGGCTTGAAGGTATGCCTTTGAGAATAACTTTTGATTTGATTAATATATTGCTCATTCAGTTTCACAGGCAAGGGTCTGGGGCCTACGATGGTCATATTTCCTATGAGGACATTAATTAATTGCGGAAGTTCATCTAAACTAGTCCTTCTCAAGATTGCGCCAAAGTAGGTTACTCGGTGATCATTTTTTGTTGCCCATTTTTGGTCTGCTTCTTCATTTAAATACATGGTACGGAATTTTAAGCAGCGAAAAACTTCATTGTTCTTACCATTTCGATATTGCTTAAATAAAATGGGACCACGAGACTCTAAAAAGATTATGAGGGCAATAATGGGATAGAGCCAACTTAGAACAAAAAGCAACATAATTAATGAGAATAAAACATCAAAAGAGCGCTTTAAAAATCTATTAAAAGCATGGTCCAAGGGCAAATAATTGACATCGATGATATTGATGTTGTCAATTAACTTGAGCGCATAAGATTTTAAAAAATCTGTTTTGAAATGAGGCAATAATTTTACCTTTACAAATGAGGCATCGGACAATTCAATAATTTGATTCAATTCTTCTCGCACAATATTTTCACTGACATAAACAAAATCAACCTTCTCTAAGTCTGACTTAAGAAAGGCCTTCAAGTTTCCTTTAAGGGGATATTTTGTGACTATTTGCGTACTACTTCCGTAAAATCCAGTACAACGGATGCCTAGATTGTTATTTTTATTAATGGCATCAAACAAGGAAAAGCCCAATTGATCATAACCGATGATGATGGCATTGCGATAATTCCCACCCCACTTACGATATTTATTAACAACTAAGTGGACAATTACTCGTTCAATAGGAATAAATAAGAATAATACCCCTGCAAAATGCAAAACGAAATTTCTTGAGATAATTTCTTGATTACTGAAAACCACGAAAAACGAAAATAGTGCTAAGAAAACAGTAATGGTTTTAAAGCCTTTAGTTACCGACTTTTCATATCCCGAGGGTCTGCCTATTTTGTAATCTTTGCCCAGTAAAGACAGGCTTGTCCAACTTAATAGAACAAAAAATAAAGTTTCTATGGTGTAATTTTCTAAAGAGTACGAGACACCAATTACCTTTTGGGTCGCCAAAAAGGCGGTGGAAACCACTGAAAGATCAGCCGATATAAATAGGATGGGGAAAAAGAAATAAAATCGCTTTCTCATTAGATTCATTTATCGAAACCAAAATTAAGGTTTTCAAATGAATAATTCACTATTAATCAAGAACATAAATAGCTGATCTTACAAATTAATGCGGTGTAGCAATGTTATTATTTCCTTTGTAAAAATTATTTGGTATTTTCCTCTTTATTTATCAAAAATTTGCATTTTTACGGTGAACAAATATTTTTTAGCGATTAGGTTTAGACTCGCGTAAAAAAATCCCTAAAAGCTCAATAAGTGCGTTGCGTAGAAAAAATCATAAATTTCATCACCTTGAGTACAAGCGTAATACTCTGGTCATGTGTTTCAGATATCGATCGTGAGACGCTCATATATGATAATAATTTTGAGACTGTAGATTTGACAAAGATTGAGGGAGGTATTGTCACCTCTTATTTGGGACAAAACATATTGGGCACTTACAACAATGGAGGGTTTAAACTGACTCTTGAAGGCTTGGGGACACATGATTATGTTCAAATTCAAGCCTTACTTTATGTCCACGACTCTTGGGATGGAAATACGGAGTCCCCTGATGGCATGGATTATTGGAGTGTCATGCTAGATTCTTCGGAAGTAGATATTTTTAAAACCTCTTTCTCCAATTCACCCTGTAACAGTAATTATTGTCTGATGCAGTCCTACCCCGAACGGGACCCCTTTTTAACTTTTCCTAGAACCGGAGCCTCAGCCGTTGATCTGCCTGCCTTTTGCAAGTCTGATGGAACGACCTCGGCGTACGAGATCGAGCTCATTTTTCCACATCGTAAAGGTCAAGTTGAAATTGTATTTTGGGACGAATTGAATCAGCCCAATGCAAATGATGCTCAATGTGATGAAAGTTGGTCGCTGAACAATATTCAAGTAAAATTATTATCAATTTGAAAAAGAAAATCATTTTGATTTTTTTAAGTATTGTTTGGACACAGGGGTACGTCTCATTACGCGCCCAGTCGTTGCCCGTGGGTTTTCCCGTGATCGAAGAAGGTTTGCGAAGAGGTCAACTGCTCGGAACGGTTGATTCTCTCTTGTCATTTAATATCAGGTCGCTCAATCATATTGAAGCACTGCAGCAAAATGAGCATTCTTTTACTTTTGGTTCTGTGCCGAGAAAGTCTGTAAATGAGCAATTCAATCTGAAAATATTGCCCATTTCGACCCAAACAGAGTTTACAACTCAGACGCCTTATCAGACGAATAATGGGCTCATGCTTCCATTGGCAGGTTTTCAAACCAGCCTTTCGGGAGGATTTTATGCCAAGTTAGGGATCCTATCGCTTCAATTATACCCCA
>TARA_B110000902_G_scaffold41085_2_pt1 | contig 104524 bp, 96 predicted proteins | sample TARA_B110000902 | Tara Oceans TARA_B110000902 (sample SAMEA4398009) | marine metagenome | biome: Polar Biome; feature: [SRF] surface water layer (ENVO:00010504); material: water (ENVO:00002006), including particulate matter (ENVO:01000060) such as... | depth 5 m | reverse complement strand
GGTATCTATAAGTTCCAATCCGAACGATTTTTGAGTGTCCGCCTTCCAAATTCCGTTATCGCTGTATTCCAAAGTCAAATAATCTTCATTTTCAGAGGCCGCTACATGGACGCTTATGACGCCCTCTTTTTTGTCTTCAAATCCATGTTTAATTGAATTTGAAATCAACTCATTAAACATCAACGATATCGGAACAATACTCTTAGATCCTAGATTTCGAATGTCGGATTTTACATCCAATTTTATTTTCATTTTAACGGAGTAGGTTGCAATTAAATCTTTGGTTAAAGAAATGAGATATTTCTTCAAGTCAAAATTTGAAATTATATCGCTTTGATACATTTGATCATGAATCAACGCCATTGATTTTACCCTGTTAATTGCTTCAGTAAAAGTGTCAGCTTCTTGGCCTTTTAATTCAGACGATTGAAGCCGAAGTAAACTCGTGATAACTTGCAAGTTGTTTTTTACTCGGTGATGAATCTCCTTCATCATTACTTCCTTTTCACGATTTTGAACCGAAATAATCTCATTCTGCTTCGTCAATTCAGTGTTGGACGTTTTAACAAATTTCTCTGCTTGATGATTGGCCTTAATGAACTTGGTCAGTAAATAAGCCATGGCCACTCCAATAATGCAGGCTTCAATGATAAAATTCGATTCCATTTGCGCATCAAAGTCTGGTAGGGTATTAATATTCAATTCAATTCTGAAAAGGTAATAGAATATTAATACAGTGAAATTTCCAATTAAAATTGCAAGTCCCCATACTCTTCCAAGCATAAAAAATGCAAATAGAACTACAACTGTTCCCCACATTGGTGTAGTGTAATGAAGTGTTCTTGCAATTGAAAAGAATGTAATTGAAACAACAAGAAAACTACTTACCGTGGCAAAAATACAAACGATCTTATATTTTTTCGTCTTTTTTAGGATGATTAAGGAGATAACACCAACGCCTACCTCTATAATGTTCATTAAAGAAGTATAGTTGTCGTTGTAAAAATTGGCAATAGAAAGGAGAGATAGAAGAATACAAAGGGCCAGACACAAGTTCCACGTAAGGTTAAACCTTATGACTTCATATTGATCTGTGCATTCAGTGGTTGGTGGCTTAAAGTAATTCATTCATTATAAAGCGAATTAAAATAAATGCGTAAAAAAGCTCCCTACTTTTCAGTAAGGAGCTCATTTATATAGTGTCGCTCTATTTATCCGAAATACATCGGGAAAATAGAAACGGAAAAAGAATCTCAGTTGAACCGAGATTCTTTATACTCTTTATCGAAGACTCAAACGATCGGAAAAACGAATCGGGTATAAGCCCTGTCGAAGCTACATCATCCCAGGCATTCCTCCAGGCATTCCACCATCCATGGCCGAAGATTCATTAATTGGTTCATCTGTAATTACAACTTCTGTCGTTAATAACATTGAAGCGATAGAGGCCGCATTTTCAATTGCAATTCGTGTTACTTTTGTCGGATCAACAACACCTGCAGAATACAAGTTGTCATAAGTCTCTGTTCTTGCGTTGTATCCGAAGTCGTCTTTTCCTTCTTTCACCTTCTGAACGATTACTGCTCCTTCACCACCACAGTTGGCAATGATTTGACGTAATGGCTCTTCAACCGCTCTATGAACAATTGCGATTCCAGTAGTTTCGTCCTCATTTGCTCCTTTAACCTCATCCATACTTTCCAATGCACGAATAAGTGCAATTCCACCTCCAGGAACAATTCCTTCCTGCACAGCTGCTCTAGTTGCTGCTAAGGCATCATCAACTCTATCTTTTTTCTCTTTCATTTCAACTTCTGTTGGAGCACCAACATAAAGAACAGCAACACCACCAGCTAATTTAGCCAAACGCTCTTGCATTTTTTCTTTATCGTAATCCGAAGTCGTAGATTCTATTTGCGCTTTGATTTGTCCAACACGCGACTTAATAGCATCTTTATCACCAGACCCATTGATGATTGTCGTGTTGTCTTTGTCGATCTCAATTTTCTCAGCAGACCCTAACATGTCCAAAGTTGCAGTTTCCAAAGACAAACCTCTTTCTTCCGAAATAACTTGTCCTCCTGTAAGGATAGCGATATCCTCTAACATTGCTTTTCTTCTATCACCAAATCCAGGCGCCTTAACAGCACAGATTTTCAGTGATCCTCTAATTCTGTTTACAACCAATGTTGCCAAAGCTTCACCGTCAACATCTTCAGAAATAATCAATAATGGTTTTCCTGTTTGAGCAACAGGCTCAAGAACTGGAAGTAATTCCTTCATATTCGAAATCTTCTTGTCGTAGATTAAAATCATTGGGTTTTCCATTTCAGTGATCATCTTCTCAGTGTTCGTAACGAAATATGGAGAAAGGTAACCTCTATCGAATTGCATTCCTTCAACAGTTTTAACATCTGTCTCAGTTCCTTTTGCTTCTTCAACTGTAATGACACCATCGTTTCCAACAACGCTCATTGCCTGAGCAATTAAAGCACCAATAGTTTCATCATTGTTTGCTGAAATCGTCGCGATCTGCTTGATTTTATCATTGTCAGATCCAACTTCCTTTGACATCTTTTTCAAGTTCTTAACCACGTGTGCAACCGCTTTATCTATTCCACGTTTCAAGTCCATTGGATTTGCTCCAGCAGCAACGTTTTTCAAGCCAGCACTAATAATTGCTTGAGCCAAAACCGTAGCTGTTGTCGTTCCATCACCAGCAATGTCCGCTGTTTTTGATGCAACTTCTTTTACCATTTGAGCGCCCATATTCTCAACAGGATCTTTCAACTCAATTTCTTTTGCAACAGTAACACCATCTTTTGTAATGTGAGGTGCTCCAAACTTTCTTCCAACAACAACATTTCTTCCCTTAGGTCCCAATGTTACTTTAACTGCATTTGCAAGTGCATCAACACCTCTTTTCAAGGCATCTCTAGCTTCTACATCGAAAAATATTTCTTTTGCCATTTTAAATTCTATTTAAATAATTTGATTTCTTGTCGATTAAAAGATTCCGTATACATCAGCTTCACGCATAATCAAATATGCCATGCCCTCAAGCCTAATCTCTGTTCCTGAATACTGTCCGTATAAAACTTCATCACCAACTTTTACCGTCATTGGCTCGTCTGGTTTGCCCGTTCCAATTGCAATGACCTTACCCTTTAAAGGTTTCTCTTTTGCTGAATCTGGAATGATAATTCCGCTTGCTGTTTTTTGCTCAGCTGCAACTGGTTCGATAAGAACTCTATCTGCCAATGGTTTGAATGAAATTGCCATATTTTAGTGTTTATTACGTTTTATTTGTCTCTTTTCATTAGCCCCAATTTTATGCCATTTAATAGAGTCGGACAAAATGTAAGTTTTAAGCAAAAAAAATGTCAGAATGGTGACATACTGACATTTTAAATATTTAAAAAGAACCTGCCTCTGTTATTGAGGTGGTGTACCACCGCCATCTGTAGGAGGTCCTTGCTCTGTTGGTGTTTCTACTGTTGGTGTGATAACGTCTGATTTTGACATCAATGTTAAAACAATACTTCCAATACCAACAATAGCTGCAAGTCCCCAAGTCGCCTTGTCTATAAAATCATTTGTTTTCTGAACACCTCCCAATTGCTGAGCTGCACCGAAATCAGAACTCAATCCTCCTCCTTTTGGGTTTTGAATGTATACTACGAAAACGAGTAAAATACTTGCCAAAAGAATAATTCCTGTAATAATTGCCATCTATCTATGTATTAATTTTTTTTTCTAAATCCTCAATAAGGTTTGCAAAGAAAATCTTTTTTTCTGGAAATGCCAAGCTTAATTGCTTATAAGCTGAAATTGCTTGTGGATAATTCCCTTGCATGATGTATATTTTCGCCAAAGTTTCACTTACAGGAAGTTCGCTTTCCTCTAGGCTCTTCTTGGCTTTCTTGGCAGGTGAGAAGAATTCAGTCTTCGGTTTTTCTACTTCACCAAATAATTCACTGGATGGATCAAATTCAGAAAAATCTTCTACAACTGCATTTATTGCTTCTTTGTCCGAGGTGTCACGCTCTATATAGTTATTATTGGAATGAAGCCAGTCTGTAAAGCTCGAGGACTCTTGCTTGTCCTTAGCCTTATTTTCTTCCTTTTTCGAATCTTTAGCCCTACGAACGTCTGTTGATTCTTCAGAATCTACTTTTGTTTGGTCGTCTGAGGATTTCCTGTCATACGTCAACGATTTTTCTTCTTCATTCGTTAAATCGTCAAGACGATAATTTGCTGCGTATGCATTATGAAGAATGGATTCTTCCAAGTTGTCTTGCGGTTCGATTTTCGTTTCTTCAACAATTGGTTTCGTTTCAATTTCTGTTGCTAAAGGTTCGATTTGAGGTTCGAAGACGATTGTTTCAGGTTCAGAATCTGTCTCGGCAGCGATAGGATTGTTTTCTAAAACCGGTTTTATTTCGTCATCTATGAATTTCCCATCAAAAGCTTTCACCTTTAATTCTTCAGCGGATTTCATCGGAGCTGATGTTTCAATGATTTTATTCCCAGGAGTGATGTCGATTTCAGTTTCCTGAACAACTTCAGCTGTCAGTTCTATTGTTTTTGAAGGTATTTGCAACGATTCAGTCTGATCATGATCTTGAATCAATTCGTACAATTGAACGCGATCAGAAATACGATAAGAATGCCGACTGAGTTCTTCTTCAAATCTTGGATCTCCAGCCTTACTCAATGCTTTGAGATAGAGAATCGAAAACAATTGGGTATAAGGATATTTCGTTGACAATTCCTGCAGTGTCGATAAATCTTCAGGAACCACAAGATTTGGGTTCTGAATTCGACTCGATATTTCTAAAACGCTCAACATTACCAGTTCGACATCAATTTGTTAATCACATCTTGAACAATTTGCTCGTTTACTTCAGCCAATAATTCGGTTTCAACAACGCCAATGTCAGTACTTACATCGTAATCTACAAATCGAGTGCTAGTCAATGACATTTGATCTTCTTCCGGCTTAGAAATGAAAATTTCAAATTTAACCGAAATGGACAATCTATTCTGCGCTGAGACATCACCCTCCTGCAAAGCTACGGGGGAAATTGTGTAACTCACAACTGTTGCGGTAACATTTAATTCCGCTGAATCAGCATCGTTATTTATGAGAAGTCGTGAGTTGTTTTGAATTCCGTCTCGAACGGATTCTGAAAGTGAGGCGGAATAGCTCAAGGGAGTATTTGCCGCATTGTTTTCAAATGAAGTAACGAAAAATGTTTTCCACTCAGGAGGCATAGAACCATCCACAAATGAAACGCTGGTTGGCCAGCAGCTGGTCAAAAGGAAAAATAGATATATGGTTAAAAGTAGTCTCACTAATCGTTCAAATTATATTCTTTAATTTTTCTATACAATGTTCGCTCACTGATACCCAATTCGGAGGCCGCGTATTTTCTCTTTCCTTTATGCTTTGTCAATGCCTTTTTAATCAATTCTCGTTCAGTATCTTCCAATGAAAGTGATTCTTCTACTTCCTCATGAACTTCATAAGAATCATTGTTTTCCGATTGATTCGGGTGAACAAAAACAGATTCGTCAGATTTACTCGGAGGAAGGAAGCGCGTTGGAGTCGGTTTAGGTTCGTTAACATCATCATAAAAACGATTAACGAGGTTGGTTTGATCACTGCTAAGCGATTTACTTTCATCCTTCGATAAAATCTCTACAACTAGTTTTTTTAAGTCGGTTAAATCCTTTTTCATGTCGAATAAGAACTTATACATCAATTCTCTTTCATTAATGCTATCCTTCGTTTCTCCAATTCGAGCAGGAGAATTATCCTTTTCCGGCGGCAAATATTCTTGAAGTAAGGCAACATCAATCTCACGTTTTGTTTGAATAACTGAAATTTGTTCAACCATATTCTTCAATTGACGGATATTTCCTGGCCAAGAATAACTATTTAACAATTGAACGCTGGCTTCTGTTAATTTGATCCCAGGCATTCTATATTTATCAGCAAAATCACTTGAGAATTTCCGAAACAACAAATGAATGTCATCTTGTCTATTTCTCAATGCTGGTAAAGGAATAGGAACGGTGCTTAATCTATAAAACAGATCTTCTCTAAATTTACTATTTGTAATTGCTGACTGCATATTTTCATTCGTTGCAGCAACAACTCTTACGTTTGTCTTAATGACCTTCGAAGATCCAACTCGAATGAATTCTCCTGTTTCCAAAACACGAAGAAGTCGAACTTGAGTTTGCATCGGTAACTCAGCAACTTCATCAAGGAAAATAGTTCCTCCATCTGCAACTTCAAAATACCCTTTTCTACTCCCACTTGCACCTGTAAAAGATCCTTTTTCGTGACCGAATAATTCTGAATCGATTGTCCCTTCTGGAATAGCTCCACAGTTGACAGCAATATATTCGCCGTGTTTTCTAGAGCTCAATTGATGAATTACCTGTGGGATAATTTCTTTTCCGGTACCACTTTCTCCAGTTACGAGAACCGAAATATCAGTAGGAGCGACTTGTATGGCAACTTCAAGCGCCCGATTCAATAAAGAGGCATTCCCAATAATTCCAAATCTCTGTTTAACCTGTTGAACTTCCATCAATCCTTACTTAGAAGGTTTTAGCACTTCAACAACTTCTCCTTGAAGCGTTGCAGCTGTGCATGTTTTTATCTTAACCAAAACGTATTCGTTTTTACCAAAATTGCCTTTCGGAAAAATTACTGTTGTGTTTTGATCGTTTCTTCCAGCAAAATCTTCATCAGATCTTTTCGAAACTCCTTCAACCAAAACTTTGTGAATTTGGCCAATTTGTTTCTGGTTAACCGCTAAAGAGTTTTCCTGTTGGATATTAATTATCTCCGTTAGACGAGCCGATTTAACCTTTTCGGGAACATTGTCTTCGAATCTTCTTTCCGCCAATGTCTTAGGTCGCTCAGAATACTTGTACATGTAAGCGAAATCCCATTTAACTTCTCTCATTATCGAAAGTGTATCTTGAAATTCTTCTTCCGTTTCATCACAAAATCCAGTAATGATATCCGTCGAAATCGAGCAGTTTGGAATAATCCGATTGATTGAAGCAATTCGCTCCAAATACCATTCTCGCGTATATCCGCGGTTCATTCGTTTCAAAACTTCCGTGTTTCCAGATTGAATTGGCAAGTGAATGTAATTACAAATGTTTTCGTACTTATTGATCACCTCTAATACTTCGTCCGTCATGTCTTTCGGATGAGAAGTTGAGAATCGAATTCTTAAATCTGGAGAGATAGAAGCCACGGATTCCATAAGTTCAGCAAAATTAGTTGTAGGCTTTTTTTCGTCTTTTATTTCTCCTTTTGAAGTCATGTTCCAACGGTAAGAATCTACATTTTGCCCCAACAGAGTAACTTCTCTATATCCCTGGTCGAAAAGAGTTACGCACTCGCCATGAATCGTTTCTGGATCTCTTGATCGTTCTCTTCCTCTTGTGAACGGAACAACACAAAATGAGCACATGTTATCGCAACCTCTCGTAATTGATACAAAACTTGAAACTCCTTTTGTGTCCAAGCGAATGGGAGTAATGTCCGCGTACGTTTCATCACGTGAGAGTAAGACGTTAACCGCTTTCTGCCCGCCTTCAACTTCCATTATCAATCCAGGCAAATCTCTATATGCATCTGGACCCGCAACTAAATCGACAAGTTTTTCTTCCTCAAGAAGATTTTTCTTAAGCCGTTCAGCCATGCATCCCAAAATTCCAACAACCAATGCAGGCTGTCTTTGTTTTCGTTTTTTGAAATTTGTAAGTCTTTTCCGAACTCTTGATTCCGCATTCTCACGAATTGAACATGTGTTGATTAAAACAACATCTGCTTCTTCTACATCGCTAGTTGTGGTGTATCCATTCTGACTCATGATTGAGGCCACAACTTCACTGTCAGCGAAATTCATAGCGCAGCCATAGCTTTCGACATACAACTTTTTTGTATTCTTCGAATCCTCCGAAACAATCAATGTTGCTTCCCCTTGTCGACTTTCGTCGATCTCTTTCTCAAGCTTAACTCCTTCTTTCATTCTTTTAAATCAGTCTGCAAAGCTACACAAAAATCAAAAAGGTGCCAAAATGGCAGGATTTAATTTATGTTAAAATGTTCCAATCTACCTTTAACCTACGGTTAAAGAATATCTATTCCTAATAGGTATGAAACATTTTGTTCGGTATTTACGTTGTGTATTGAAATTAAAACATCTTAATTTGCAGAATCTTTTCGAGCGAGAATTGAATTACGCATCTAATAAACTTTTATAACGTATGGCTAAAAATCTAGTTATTGTAGAGTCACCTGCTAAGGCAAAAACCATTGAAGGGTATCTTGGAAAAGATTTCATTGTTAAGTCGAGCTTTGGACATGTTAGAGATTTAGCCAAAAAAGAAGCGATAGATGTTGATAACGATTTCAAACCGAAGTACGAGGTGTCCGCAGACAAGAAACAAGTCGTAGCAGATTTGAAGAAAATCGTAAAGAATGTTGAAACTGTATGGCTCGCAACAGATGAGGACCGTGAAGGAGAAGCTATTTCATGGCACTTATACGAAACGTTAGGTCTTGAGAAAAAGGTAACGAAAAGAATCGCATTTAACGAGATTACGAAAACAGCAATCTTAAAAGCGATTGAAAATCCAAGAGAAATTAATAAGGAATTAGTCGATGCACAGCAAGCGCGCAGAATACTAGATAGATTGGTAGGTTTTGAATTGTCCCCAGTTCTTTGGAGAAAAGTTCGACCTAGTTTATCTGCAGGAAGGGTTCAGTCCGTAGCAGTTAAATTAATCGTAGAGAAAGAAAAAGAGATTCAGAAATTTACCGGCGAGACGTTCTATAAAGTGAATGGAGTATTTTCAACTGAAAAGGGGAGAATACGTGCAGATGTTTCCAGACAATTAAAATCGGAAGAAGATGTAACGGCGTTATTGGATTCTTGTAAATCGGTAAACTTTAAAGTTGATGCAGTTACAATGAAGCCAGCAACTAAAAAACCAGCCGCGCCATTTACAACATCAACTTTACAGCAAGAAGCCAGCTTGAAATTGGGGTTCTCAGTTTCAAGAACCATGTCTGTAGCACAACGTTTGTATGAATCAGGGCATATCACATATATGAGAACCGATTCTGTGAATCTTTCAGATACTGCCTTGAATGCAGCGAAAGCTGAAATTGAGAAGGCTTATGGGTCTGAGTTTTCAAACACAACGAAATATACAACCAAGAATGCGGGAGCTCAAGAGGCTCACGAAGCAATTCGACCAACGAGTTTCTCAGCACATAGAGTAACCGCCGAATCAGATCAAGAAAGATTGTACGATCTTATTTGGAAGCGTGCAATATCATCGCAAATGTCAGATGCCAAATTAGAGCGTACAACAATCAAGTTAGTCGCAGATGGAGTTGCTGATACTTTTCAAGCCAAGGGTGAGGTTATCAAATTTGAAGGGTTTTTAAAGGTATACCTTGAAAGTACAATCGGAGACGATGATGATGACGACAGCTTCCAATCAGGATTGTTACCAGCAGTTGTTCAAGGTGATTTGGTTGATCAAGATGAAATCAAAGCGACTCAGAGATTTTCAAGACCTCCAGCAAGATACGTTGAGGCTGCATTGGTGAAGAAATTGGAAAGTCTTGGAATTGGCAGACCATCAACATATGCTCCAACAATTACAACGATCCAAAAAAGAGGATATGTTGAAAAGCCAGAAAAAGATGGTGTTGAAAGAAAATACAACCAATGGACTTTAGTGAGCGGTTCAGTCGATAAAAAAGAACTTTCTGAAATTACTGGTAAGGAGAAAAATAAATTAGCACCAACAGATATCGGAGTTGTAGTTACGGATTTCTTGTCTGAGCATTTCGGTCAGATTATGGATTATAACTTCACCGCTCAGGTGGAGAAGGAGTTTGATGAGATTGCAAAAGGGATGATGCAATGGACAAGCATGTTGAAGGAGTTTTATACACCTTTTCATAACAGCGTTGAAGATACATTGGAAAATTCTGAAAGAGCAACTGGAGAAAGAGAAATTGGAATTCACCCTGAATCGAAAAGAAGAATAATTGCAAGAATTGGAAAATTCGGACCAATGATTCAAGTTGGTGACGAACAAGTTGATGGAGAAAAACCACAATTTGCATCCTTGAGAGTAGGGCAGTCGATTAATTCTATCACTTTAGACGAAGCGCTTGAACTGTTCCAATTCCCAAAAAATCTTGGTGAATTTGAATCTTTAGAAGTGGTTGTTGCTCTTGGAAGATTTGGACCGTATGTTAAACACAACGAAGTCTTTGTTTCTATTCCAAAAGGAGAGGACATTGGTGGTGTCGATTTGACAAGAGCGATTGAATTGATAAAAGAAAAGCAAGAAGCTGATGCGCCTATTGCTGAGTATGAAGGATTGCCAGTTCAGAAAGGGACCGGTAGATTCGGACCTTTCATCAAATGGAATGAAATGTTCATCAATGTCAATAAAAAATACGATTTCGATAATTTATCTCAAGAAGATGTTGTTGAATTGATTGAAACTAAAAAGCAGAAAGAGATTGATAAAATGATCCACAACTGGAAAGACGAAGGGATTTCTGTTCAGAAAGCACGTTGGGGGCGATTCAATATCATTAAAGGAAAAATGAAAATCGAACTGCCTAAAACGTTCGACGCTGAGTCTTTAACACTTGAGAAAGTACTTGAGATGATCGAGGCAAAAAAACCTACAAAGAAAAAAGCAACGAAGAAAAAGGCTGTCAAGAAAAAGGTGGCTAAGAAAAAGTAATATAAGTTTTCAACTTTCCTACCTGTAAAGATTTTTCAGAATGAGATAATCTGCTGTTCTATTTCATCTAGTTTTGATTAAAGTCAAGATTGCATGAAAGACATTTCTATTTATTTCAAACCGATTTCGGATATCTCCGACGCCACTGGAGACCTAATTATTGATTCTCATATTCATAATGAGAACGGTTTTCCAGAGCTTAAAGGTCCTGGAATTGCTATTGTTTATGTTCCTGAAAACCGGAGAAGCGAATCGGGACTGAGCGGAAGTAATGAAAGTTTTAGAGAAGAATTTTACACTTTTAGCCGTGGAGACAAGTGGAATTTCTCAATTTATGATTTAGGTACAATTGCTCCAGGAGAATCTGTTGAAGATACGTGTTTCGCACTTTCACAAGTTGTAAGTGAATTGGTAAAAGCCAATGTTACTCCTGTAATTATTGGAGGAAGTCAAGATTTAATTGTATCTAGTTACAAAGGCTTTGAGAGTCTTGAACAAATGATTAATATTTGTTCAGTTGATAGCTCACTAGATGTTGGAGAGCCCAGCGATGAGCTTAAATCGAATGGATACGTAAGTCATCTTTTGATGCAGCGACCTTGTTATTTGTTTAATTATGCAAACATAGGTATGCAGCGCTTAATGGTTCCAGCAAGAGAAGTTGATTTATTCGATAAATTATTCTTTGACATTTGTCGATTGGGAGCATTCAATTCAGATTTTAGAATTGCTGAGCCTTACTTAAGAAATTCAGACTTGTTGTCTGTTGATTTTAAGAGTATTAAAAACGGTGATTCGGATAGTCTGCGGTATAAAAATACAAACGGATTTAAATCGGATCAGATATGCCAAATTATGAAGTATGCCGGGATGAGTGATAAAATGTCCTGTGTGAATATATTGGGCGTTGATCCCAAACAATCGCGATCAGCTTCGAACTTATTGGCACAAATGATTTGGTACTTCGCCGATGGTATGGCTCAAAGAGTGGGGGATTTCCCTATCGGTAATAAGTTGAATTATAAAAAGTTTCACGTTGGATTGGAAGACTTTGAGGAAGATTTGGTGTTTTACAAAAGTGACAAGTCAGCACGTTGGTGGCTAGAAGTGTCCTACCCAACAGGTGAGGGGTTAAAATACGACCGACATCACTTAGTTCCATGCAATCAATCTGATTATGATAATGCTCTGAAAAACAAGATTCCTAATTTGTGGTGGAAAACCCTGCAAAAACTTACCTAGTCAAAGTGAAAATGTTAATTAGCTTGCGGCTTGACGGGTTGATTCATTAATTTTTGAACAATGACGTTAAAAAGTTCTCCGTTTCAATAATAATAGTTATTTTAGTCGCTTGAATGGGGGAGGTGTGCTTTCTTTTAAAGCCCCGCCAATCCCTAGAAAACAAAGTTATTTATGAAAAGAAGGCTACTTGTTTTATCTTTAATTGCCTGTACAGTAGGTGTTAATGCAACTGCGCAGCAAGACAGAGCGATGACTCACTTCATGTATGAAAAGATGAGCGTAAATCCTGGTGCAACTGGGATTAATTTTCTAGATGGTTTCTGTGGGACTTCAATTTACAGGAATCAATGGGATAAAGTTAACGGTGCCCCGAACTCAGTAGTGCTGAACGTAGAGGGGAATATTGATAGGTACATGACCAATACTGGAGTAGGTATTGCATTTTATCATGATGCTATTGCTTATACACGTCAAAATACTGCTGTAATTAACTTCGCACATCACTTTCAATTAGGCAATATTGGTCAATTAGGTGTTGGAGTTGGTATAGGTATAACAAGTTTGGGGATGAATCCAGAATGGGTTCCGCCAACTTCTAATCCTGATAACTCACTTCCTGAAGCTTTTTCTCAAACTAAGTTTGATGCAAATTTCGGTTTGTACTTCAAGGCGAATGCTGGTTACTACATTGGATTATCTTCAACACACATCCCAGGACCAACTTTTGATGATGCTACTTCAACTGCGCCAACTGGGTTGAATTCAGCGAGACATTATTATTTAATGGGTGGTCATACAATTAGAAACGTTTCCCAACCAGGAGATGATTTAGAAATGAATCTTTTTGTTAGAAGTGATCTTGTTAAAACATCATTTGATTTGAATGCTAGATATTTCTGGCAGAATAAATTGTATGGAGGTCTTACGTATAGAATGTCTGACGCTATCGGTATAATGGCAGGTGCAAATGTTAGTGAGTTATTAGATTGGTCTGGTACAGACTTGTCTACAAGAGCAGCACGTCCTGCACAATTTACAGTAGGATATTCTTATGATGTTTCAGTGAACAAGCTTTCAAGTATTTCAACCGGTTCGCATGAGATGTTCGTGAAGTATTGTTACTTCTTGCCACCAATTCCGATTTCAAAATCGAAGCATCCTAGATGGCTATAGAATAATTTGTAAAATAAAATGTAACCAAATCAGTGAATGTTCCGTTATATCGAAACACATAGATCCTGTAATTCGTTAATAAAGATATCCGGAAGATTAAAAAGAGGTAGAATGAAAAAACTTTTGTTATATACTATAGTTGCTGCGACATTAGCTTCGTGTAGTACAAGGTCAGGACATTTGGAAGGTGTATATGGAAGAACACCATACCATCCAGAAGTTCCTTTAGGAATGATATATATCCCTTCTGGTGGTTTCACTATGGGGCAAAATGATGGCGACGTTCCTTTCCTTCATCAAACCAGAGCGAAGACTGTATCGGTTCAGGCATTTTACATGGACCAAACAGAAATTTCGAACAATGAGTACCGCCAATTCGTTAATTGGGTTCGCGACTCCATTGCTAGAGAAAAAATTTACATCGGTTTGGAAGAAGATGAAGATGCAAGTCGATGGATTAATTATTCTGAGTACTACTTCAGCGAAGGTGACTTGGAGTATGTTGAGTTTGAAGAATCTGATAGATACATCAATCGTGAAAATTTTAGCCTAAATTGGGACCGTAGATTTTACTATGGAGATCCTGAATTAGTGCCTCTTTTGGCGGACATGTATTATCCACAACCAGAGAGATTCTACAAGCGGAGAGAATTCGATACGCGTAAATTGGTTTTCACTTACTATTGGATTGATTATGTTGAAGCGGCAAAAAGAGGTCGTATTAATATAACACCTAATGCATTCGATAAAGATGGTGTGAAGTTGGTTGCAGATCATAGAGAGTTAGATACTCCTCCTCATCCATTTACTGAAGAGCCTCAAGGGCAAGATTTGAATTTGTCGCAAGGTGTTCCTGGTGAAGGATCAATTAACAAGAAAGGTCAAAGTAATGCAATACGTGGACATGCAAATCGTCAGCGTTTCATTATTGATGAGAAAATAAACGTTTACCCGGATACATTATGTTGGGTGCGTGATTTCACTTACTCATTCCATGATCCAATGACTAACATGTATTTCTGGCATCCAGCATACGATAACTATCCAGTTGTAGGTGTGACTTGGACGCAAGCAAAAGCTTTCTCAATTTGGAGAACTCAATTATTGAATACATGGCTAGTTGAAATGGGAGATTTATTTGTGAATGATTTCCGTTTGCCAACTGAAGCAGAATGGGAAAGAGCTTCAAGAGGTGATTTGGAATTGTCTCAATATCCTTGGGGTGGACCTTACATTAGAAATGAGTCAGGTTGTTTCCTTGGAAACTTTAAACCAATGAGAGGCAGGTATTTTGAAGATGGTGGTTTCCACTCTGTGAAAGTATATTCTTACAACCCAAATGGATGGGGTCTTTATTGTATGGCTGGAAATGTGTCTGAGTGGTGTGAAACTGCTTTCGACGAGTCAATGTATGAATTCTCTCATGATTTGAATACTGATTATAGATACAATGCAATGGATTGGGATCCACCATCGATGAAACGTAAGGTTTTAAGAGGGGGGTCTTGGAAAGATATTGGATATTACTTGAGAAACTCAACTCGAACATTCGAGTATCAAGACACAGCTAAGTCATACATTGGTTATAGAAATGTAATGACACACCTGGGACGTGGAGGTCGTGACTTCACCAAAGAAGGTGGCGAAGAAATTCGAAGCGATATTCAACTTCGCTAGAATAAGTAAAACAACAAACCAAGTAGTAAATTTTTTTAAACCAAAAAAACAAGGAGAACTATGAAACCAGGAAGTAAAGCATGGAAAAATTTTATGGCGAAGCTGTATGGAATTGGAGCAGCAATCGTTATTATGGGAGCATTATTTAAAATTATGCACTGGCCTTTCGCAGGTCCAATGCTTGTAGTAGGTCTTAGTACTGAGGCAGTAATTTTCTTTTTCTCCGCATTCGAACCAATTCACGAAGATCCAAATTGGGAATTAGTATATCCAGAATTGGCTTTAGGTCATTCTGATGATTTAGATCACGATAATCTTCCTGCAGGAGGTCGTGGTGGAAATAGTGTCACTGACCAATTAGACAAAATGTTGGAAGAAGCAAAAATCGATGGTGAATTGTTAGAACGTCTTGGTGACGGAATGAGACACTTAGGAGAAAACGCTGCACAATTAAAAGGTGTAACCTCTGCTGTTGCTGCAACTGACTCTTACGTTGATAGTTTACAAGCTGCATCTGACAAAGTATCTTCGTTATCTGAAGCTTATGAAAGAGCGTCTGTTTCTATCTCAGGAATGACTTCTTCTCAAGCAGAAGGTGATTCATTCGGTGAGCAAATGCAGAAAGTTTCTAAAAACCTTTCAGCATTGAACAATGTTTACGAATTGCAATTGAAAGGATCTTCAGCTCATTTGGAAGCAACAGAGAAATTCCAAGGACAAGTAACTGATATGATGGGTAATCTTGCTGCGTCTGCTGAGGATACACGTCTGTACAAGGAAAACATGTCTATGTTGTCTAAGAACTTGACGGATCTTAATTCTGTATACGGAAATATGTTAAAAGCTATGACAATTACTAAATAGGTTCGCCCTATTAATTAATTGCATTAAATGAATTGTTAACCAATTAAAATTTAATTATCATGGCAGGAGGAAAAGAAACCCCTAGACAGAAGATGATCGGTATGATGTACCTTGTACTCACCGCTCTACTAGCACTTAACGTATCTAAATCTATTCTTGATGCATTCGTTGCTATCGAGGAAAACACGCAGCTTGGTAATATCGCTCAGGTAGAGCGAGGTGATGGGTTTGTTATAGCTGTAAGAGGCGAGAAAGGTGCTCTTCAAGCTACTGACCCAAAAGGGAACGCGGCTAAGATCAAAAGTATTGATGAGGCTCTTACTCAAATGGATCAAATCAATAAGATTACCGGTGTAATGATCAAAAAGATTGATGATATCAAAATCGATATCATGAAGAAATCAGGTGAAAGTGTTGATACTTACAAAAATAACGATGAAGAGTCAATAATGTGGGTAAAGTATGATGGTAGCAAAGAAAATCAATGCCGCCCTACACGTATGCATTTAATGGCCGTTCAGGCAAAGGATCAGTATGATATTCCAATGCACGAAATTATTGGAGAGGATATTACGAATCCAACTGGATCTGGAATTAAACTTTGGAAGGACCTTATTGCATACCGTAGTGAACTAATGAACCTAGCAGGCACATACAAATGGGGAGGTAAGCAATTTAAAGTTGATGTTAAAAGCATAAACAAATACAAGGACAACAAAGAGCTATCCAAAATGATTATGGATATGGTAGACGGTGATGATGTTAATCCCGACGATAAAGAAGGATTGGCAGTTATTTACAACCGTTTAACCAAAAGTGAGAGAAAAGACGTTCACGATGTAAAAAACGTTCATTGGATTGGAATGACATTTGATCATTCACCTTTAGTAGCTGCTCTTGCGTCACTTTCTTCAATGCAACAAGATATTTTATCTGCGAGAGCGGAAGCTCTTTATTTGTGGAAACAAAAAATATCTACAGGTGAGTACTCGTTCGATAAAATTATGCCATTGGCATACGGACCTGGATCTGTAAGAGGTGGAGAAGATTTTACACTTGATGTAATGATGGCCGCTTTCGATTCTCAAAATGAACCAGTTGTAGTTGTTACCGAAGGAGGTGGAGATGCTAAAACTACTTATAAAGATGGTGTCGGAAGCGTAACACTTAGAGCTGGTGGTTCTAGTATGTTATTGAAAGGAACCGTTACGATTAAGAACAAGCAAGGAGCTGAAAAAACACGTGCGTGGGAATATGAAGTTCCTGTGATTACACCAAATGGCGCTATTGAATTGACAGATTTGAATGTTCTTTATAGAGGGTATCCTAATAAAGTTGAGATTTCAGGTTCTGGATATGATGAGATTTCTTTAGGTGCTTCGGGAGCTTCTTACGTTAAATCAGGTAAAGGTTATATCGTTAGCCCTGGTAGAGGTAGAGAAGCTACATTAAGTGTTACTGGTAGAAACAAAGATGGAACTTCGAAAGTATTAAAGAAGTCGCCGTTTAGAGTTAGTAATCTTCCAGATCCAACTTTATATTGGGGGTCTGCGAAAAGTGGAGCGAAAGGATCAAAGAGTTCTCGTTTACTTCAAGCGAAATACTCTCCTGAGATTCCTTTGAGAGCTGATTTTAAATTGGTTAGTTGGACATGTTATGCACCTGGATTGAAAGGAGCACCGCCAACTGGTAGTGGTGGAAGTATCGCAGGAGCTGGTCCGCTTATCAACGCATTGAAACCAGGTTCTGGAATTAGCTTTACTTGTAAGGTTAGAGGTCCCGACGGAATCACTAGACAAATTGGTGGAGGCTGGTCTCTGTAACTATTATTGGTTAATCCCGTTATAGTTTTGAATACCCTTAAAAATGAATAATATGAAAAATGTATTGATTGCTTGTTTGGTCCTCGTTGGATTATCGGCTAATGCCCAAAATGAAGAAATTAACGGAGGTCCCGTAAATGTGCCTTCTGATGGTATTATTGATGGGGTATTTATTCAGGAGCACATTCCTACAAAGCGTATGATCCCTTACGAACATGTTCGTGAAGCTGATGCGATTTGGAGTAGAAGAGTGTGGGAGTCAATTGATTTGCGTGAAAAAATTAATCACAATCTTTATTATCCGCTTGATGAAATGCAAGCTGGTATTTGGACGCGTAATGCTTCTAGATGGAGTCTTTGGACTGTAATTAGAACACACGTTTTAAATGGTGATTTGACAGTATTCTCTCCGTTTGATCCAATTCTTCGTGGTTTTGGTGCAAATGATGGTGATCAATTGAAATACCCAATCAAACCGCAACCGGGATTGAACTTTTTTACGGATAGTATTTTTAGATCTGATTTGACAAACTTTTATTTGGCAAAACTTGGACCTGAAGGAACTATTGCGCTAATTGATGAGGACCCTAATTCTCCAAAATTTGGTGATAAACTCATTCAAATTGATGAAAATGGATTTGAAGCTTATGTTTATGAAGCTCCAGATACTACATGGACAATGTCAAAAGATATTGTACAATATCGATTGAAAGAAGATTGGTTCTTTGACAAGCAAAGGTCTGTACTTGACGTGCGAATTATTGCAATGGCTCCGGTGAGATACGGCATAACCAAAGATCCAAATGGAAAGACTCAAAATAATGGTCTAGAGGAAATGTTTTGGTTATATTTCCCTCACTGTAGATTCGTTTTCAATAACTATTTTGTATACAATGCCAAAAACGATGCTCAATGGATGAGTTTTGATGATGTATTCTGGAAACGCAGATTCAATGCTGTAGCGTATAAACAAAGTAATACTTTTGATAGAGATATTGAAACATATCGATCGGGTGTTGATGCTTTGTATGAGTCAGACCGTATTAAAAACGAAATTCGAAATATTGAGCATGACGTTTGGTCGTTCTAATTAAAAGAGAACTTTATAAAATCCCTCTTGGTTTATCCAAGAGGGATTTTTTTTGGATTGAACTTTTAGATGAAACGATTTTGACGCAATGCGCTAAGAATACGATGCCCTTCAAACCTAAAAGTAATATTTATGAAAAAAGTAGTAATGGCATCTCTCATGCTGTTTAGTTTTACAGTGAATGGACAACATGGACCTCTAGGCGCACCTTCCCTAGGAATAATTAATGGAATTGCCATGTGCATCGATATCCCCACAAAAAGAATGCTACCCCCTCCTAGCGTTGGTGAACGAGATGTGATGTGTAGTGAAAGAGTTTGGTCCTTCATTGATCTTTGAGATGGAGTTTATGGACCATTCAAGAAGTGGAAATAATTAAAGAGGAAATAAGAGGAATTGAGCATGATTTTCGGCCTTTCTAGAAAATAAATGAAGATTTTAAGCTCGCTATCAAACCCATTGATAGCGGGATTTTTGTTTGGGTATAATCCTATTTGCCACAATTGATTAATAATTTCTCTGTTACTTTCTTTTTCGAATCCCATTCTATTCATGTAACCAATAAAAACTATAATCATGGCAGGAGGGAAAGAAACACCAAGACAGAAAATGATAGGGATGATGTACCTAGTCTTAACAGCTTTGCTTGCATTAAATGTTTCCAAATCAATTTTGGATGCATTCGTTGCAATTGAAGAGAATATGCAAAAGGCAAATTTGACAGAGTTATTCAGAGGAGATGAGAAAAAGTCAGAGTTGAAAGAAACTGCATCCGACGATTCAAATCCAGAGCGAGCAAGAAAGGCAGAAATTTTATTGGAAGCAGTTGAAAAAATTGATGCAATTACAGCTCGACGAATTAAAGAAATTGACGACTTGAAATTTCAAATTCTTGAGTCTTGTGGCGAAGATATGAGTACTGTGAGTAATTCAGGAAATATTGTAAGAGAGAAATATAACAAGGATCAAAACCCATTGAAACCAGTTCGGATGAATTTATCTTGGGTGAATGGAAAGGACAAGTACGATGATCCAATGCGTATTATGTTGGGTGACGCGACAGATATCAAAAATCCAAAAGGTAAAGGATTGAAATTGTGGAATTCATTAAATAAATTCAGAGGACAGATAACAGAACTAGTTGCTTCGACTCATGTATACACTAATAAAAGTGGGAAAGTTGAGACAGATACTAAATTCTCATTCAAAGCACCCCGTATTAATAAATTTAAAGATCAAGAGGATCTGAATGAGCAGATTAAAAAATCAATGGGCGAACAAAATGTACATATGGATGATAGGGATGCGATTTTAGAGATTTACAGAGGTTTGACGAAAGAAGAACGATTGGATGTTGATGAAATGAAAGGTGTTCATTGGATAGGAAAAACGTTCGATCATTCGCCATCCGTAGCAGCAGTTGCATCACTTTCATCGCTACAGAAGGATATCTTAGCGGCTAGAGCGACTGCGATTGCTACAATTAGAAGTAGGGTTGGCGGAGGAGAATTTTCGTTTAACAAGATTATTCCATTGGCTTATGGTCCAGAAGTTGTAAACGCAAATGAAGACTTTACAGTGGAAGTTTTAATGGCCGCTTACGACAGCGACAAAAAACCTGAAGTGATTTATAACGGTCAGACAGTTCATGATGTTCGCGACGGTAAAGGATTTATAAAATTAAAAGGAACAGGATCATCAATGGAGTTAAGTGGAACAGTCTCCATAATAAATAAAACAGGCGCAAAAAAAACAATGCCTTGGGCGAAGACAGTAACTGTTATGAAACCACAAGGTTCTATCGAGATGCCTCAATTCAATATTCTGTACAGAGGTTATAATAATCAGGTAAATGCTACGGCTTCTGGATATGCGACTACTGTTTTAACTCCATCGAATGCTACTTTGACACGATCAGGTGAAGGATATTTTGTTCGTCCGGGAAGTGGAAGATCGGCAACGCTTACTGTTTCAGGTCGCACAGCAGATGGACGAACAGTTCAATTGAAAAAGGTTCAATACAAAGTTGTTAATTTGCCAGACCCAACGTTGTATCTTGGTTCAGCCAAAGACGGTGGAAGAGTTCGATCTTCTAGACTTCTACAAGCAAAATTACCACCTGAAATTCCATTAAACGCGAAGTATGATGTTCTAAGTTGGTCGTGCAGTGCGTCATCAATGAGAGGAGCAGCAATCAAAGGTACTGGTGGGAATATCGCAGGTGCTGGAGTTCTTATCAATGCGGCGCAATCAGGAACAATTATCACCTTTATCGTTAAGGTTAAAGGCCCTGATGGAATTGTAAGGACTATAACAGGTAGTTGGGCAAAGAGTTAAATGATGAATTTTATAAATAAATCCTTCTTGATTATTTCAAGAAGGATTTTTTATTTATTACAACTATCTTTGCGCCATGATTAATTTAGAACAAGTTGGTGTACACCTTCCACAGGGATACCTTTTTAAAGATATTAGCCTTCAAATTAACGATGGCGATAAAATAGGATTGGTTGGAAAGAACGGAGCGGGTAAGTCAACAATGCTAAAATTAATCTCTGGGCAAAGTCAACCTTCGGAGGGAAAGATGCATAAACCAAAGGACTGTACGATTGGCTATTTGACTCAAGATATTAAAATTGACACGACGCAAACCGTTTTCGATTACCTTCTCAATTCAAATGGTTTGTTAAAAACACTTAATGCAAGAATTGAAGAAATTAACCTTCTTTTGGTTGAACGTTCAGATTATGAGTCCGATTCTTATATGGCTATGCTTGATGAATTGAACGATTTGAACCATGAATTCTCATTGAATGAAGGATTCTTATGGGAGGAGAAGATTACAACTACTTTAGTTGGGTTAGGGTTTGCTGAAAATGAATTAAACAATAGTTTGTCTACTTTTTCTGGAGGATGGAAAATGAGAGCTGAACTTGCCAAAATTTTGGTGAATAGTCCAGATGTTGTTTTACTCGATGAGCCAACAAACCACCTGGATATAATATCGATTAACTGGTTGGAAAATTATTTAAAGGTCTATCCTGGAAGCGTTATCGTTATTTCTCACGATAGATTATTCCTTGACAATGTGACGAAAAGAACTTTAGAGATTGCCAAGGGTAAAATTCTTGATTTTGCTTGCGCATATTCCAAATACAAGCTGCTTAGGGCAGAGGAAATCGAACGATTGGTAGGTGCGAAAAAGCAACAAGAGAAGGACATCAAACACACTGAAGAACTTATAAATAAGTTCAGAGCTAAAAAGAATAAGGCTGCTTTTGCGCAATCACTGATAAAGAAATTAGAGAAAACCGAGATCATAGAAGTTGAGAATGACACCGTAGCAAATATGAAAATTGCTTTTCCATTAAGCGTTCAGCCCGGAAAGTGGGTTTTGGAAATGGAAAACATGGGGAAATCATTCGGGGATAAGAACCTTTTTAAAGGAGTAAACTTAACGGTCGGTAGAGGAGAGAAAATTGCACTTCTAGGAGCAAATGGCACAGGTAAATCCACACTATTGAAACGTGTGATGAATGATCTCGATGGCGAAGGAACTGTCGAATATGGTCACAATGTAAATATTACTTATTTCGCTCAAAATCAGGCTGAATCACTGGATACTTCGTTAACGGTATTGGAAACTGTTGATCAAACGGCAAAAGGAGAAATTCGCAAAAGCCTACGAAGTGTATTGGGGGCTTTTTTGTTTAAAGGAGAAGACGCAGACAAGAAAGTATCCATACTGTCAGGAGGAGAAAGAACAAGGTTGGCACTTTGTCAATTGCTATTAAGCCCTTCGAATTTCTTAATCTTGGATGAGCCTACGAATCACCTTGACATTCAAAGTAAAGAGGTTTTAAAACAGGCACTTAAAACATATGAAGGAACATTTATTGTTGTTTCGCACGATAGAGAATTCTTGGATGGATTGACGAATAGAATTTGGGAAATCGAAGAGCAGCAATTGAAAGTGCATCACTATGGCGTTAAAGATTTTTTAAGTCGAAAAACGGCAAGTTCTGAGAAAAAGATAAATGTGACCTCAGTCAAAAAAGAAGTTGTTATCGAAACGAATGAATCTGAGCAAAAGCTTACTTATCAGGAGGAAAAGGACATAAAACGACTTAAGAACAAATTACAGAATCAGGTAAATAAATCAGAGCAAAAAATAGATGAATTGGAATCTAAGATTGCTGAACAAGATTTGATAATTGCTGATTTGAATTATGATGACAAAGCGAAAGCTGAATCGATTCTTAGCGCTTATAATACTTTAAAAGCGAAACTTGATGAGCAAATGTCACTTTGGGAAGAGGGAACTGAAGGGTTAATGGAAATGGAAGGATAAAATTTAACGCATTTTCTGAGCTTTCTTTTTTTGGCGTTTCTTGTTCTTTTTTATAGACTTCTTTACCGATTTCGATTGCATGCTCCAATAGTGTTTGTAGGCCAGCTTATTTCTCTTTTTGGCTGCTTTATCTGATTTCTTTTTCGCCTTTGCGAGTTGTTTTTGAATATCCTCCGAGGAGCCTGTTATTGGCTTCATATTACCGCAGCCTGAATTGATTGTCACAATCAACAATAAAAGTATGCCGATAATCGTTCTAATCTTCATAACTTTGATATCATCATTCCTAAAACGTAATGAAAGTACGATTTATTTTAATGTTTGCCGTTGGGTTCTTGCTAACCGCTTGTCCTCAAAATACTGCGCATCCCGTGCCTAACATTCCGTTTGATATTTCAATTAATATAACGCTTCCGTCTTATTCAAGTTTACAAGGAGTCAGTGGATTTGCTTATGTTAACGGAGGATCAAGAGGGATTATCGTTTACCGCAGAGGGATTAGCGATTTTATTGCTTTTGATAGACATTCACCAGCTGACATTGCTGGAGATTGCCCACAACCATTAATTCAAGACGCTGGAAACTTCTTAATGCTGAATGACACGTGTAATAGTGCTCAGTTTTCATTGTATGACGGTTCCCCGATTTCAGGTTCCAATTTTGGATTGAGACAATATGTGGTTACTTGGGACGGAAATCAGACGCTTCGAATTTACAATTAGGAAGGTAAATTTTCTAGAAGTCACACCCTCTCCTGTATCAAAAACACTCTGGTTTCGATGTCACTTGTTGGTTCTCTATCAAAAGCGATCACTTTTTCTTATTTTTGCCTAAAATTTTCTGATGAACGATATAAAGGTTATAATTATCGACCGAGAAGGCGCAAGCCATACACTCATGGCTCCAACGGATATGAATATGAATATCATGGAGGTTTGTAAGGCATACGAATTACCTGTTTTAGGCGAATGTGGCGGGATGGCCATGTGTGCTACGTGTCAATGTTATCTGGAATCAGACACTGCATTGCCTGAACAAAGTGATGATGAGCTGGATATGCTTGATCAAGCTTTTCACGTTGAGGACAACAGCCGATTAGGATGTCAAATCCATATCACTGAGGAAATCGATGGGATAGTTCTTCGTTTGGCACCAGAAGAATGATCTAAAGTGCAAAAGGCATTCCTAAGTTTAATGATATTGCGGAAAACAACCTTTTTATTCTAGATGCATCGTACGCTTGTGATCTCGTGAAATATCTGGCCTCATTGAACGAGTTTTGTAGGTATATACCGTAATTAAAATTGTATCCTAGTCGCTCGAAGGAAAGAAAAGATCAATTGATTAAGACTCAACCTTTCAATTCAATTGGGATCAGGCAAACAGGAATAGGTTCAATCTTATGCTTATTAGCTGCATGGAGCCGCGTATAAATTTTCAACACCTCAGATTGTCTTTCATTTAGTTCACCTTCGTCACCCTTAAAACTCATTGCCCATTCTAACTCTTGATAACTCGCTCCAATTTGATCTTCGTCACTTCGGCCGTCTTCCCAGAGACCGTCAGTTGGTTTGGCAGAAATTATTTCGTCAATGACACCAACCTCTTTTGAAACAGTCCAAACTTCCGTTTTATTTAAGTCTGCAATAGGACTAAGGTCAACGCCTCCGTCACCATATTTAGTAAAGAAACCAATTCCGAAATCTTCAACTTTATTCCCTGTTCCCGCAACCAAACATTGATAGGCTTGTCCGAGAGAATAAAGTGTTGTCATTCTCAATCGCGCTCTAGAGTTGGCCATTGCCAAATGATGTTCCTTAAGATCGAACGGCATTTTAGATATGAACTCTTCAAATGTTGATGTCAAATCGATATCGAAATATTCAACATTATCGAATCGTTTTTTAAGATTTTCGATATGGTTCATAGCTCTTGAATATTCAGCTGATGTTTGTCGAATGGGCATGCTTAATACGATTGTCTTTTTACCTGTCATTGCGCATAAAGTCGACGTTAAAGCCGAGTCTACACCACCGGAAATTCCGATAATAAAACCGGACAGCCCAGCTTTATCGCAATAATTGCTTAGCCAGGCTGTAATATGCTGTGCTACTTGTTGTGACTTCAAAAAACTCATTTTAGAAAAGGATCGAAACTTTAAATCTCAATTGATTTTGCGTTGCGCCGTTTGAGAAGTATTCTTTCGCTCCAGTTGTAGAGTTAAGTTGGTATAAGTATTCCTTACCTTCATTTTTATCAAAGTACAAAGGTGTTATTCCAAAATAGAATCCCATTTCTGCTACTAAAGAAGTAGTTCCAGTGAAATTCCATTCAGCACCACCAGCGAATCCACCAGCGGTCTTAATGAAAAGCATTTCAGATGCTGCGGTCATGTTTTCATGATTTACTGAAGTTCCAGAAGCTACTGAAGGATCTTCTCCTAGAGCGTACTCAAATCCAGTATCGTTAATTTTGTTCGATCCTAAAATACTTGTTCGCAATCCAAACTTTCCAAAATATCTGAAGTAACCAATGAATTTGGTTCTAAAGATTAGCATTGTTGGGATACTGATGTAAAGTGGTTTTTGCTTTCTGCTTTCAATTCTATATAATTGATCTGTTGCTGTAACTTCAGAATTTCTTACAATTTCTTTATCGTTATAATGATAATAAATGGCATCTCCAGAAGGTCTGAATTTCAATGTTTCAAAATCAATTTCAATTCCTGTTGTAAGCCCAATGGCATCGTTAAATGAAAAATTCATGTTGGCTCCGATCGTTACGTCAGATCCAAGTCCATCCGCGGATAATTTAGTTGTAGACATTTTTACGAAATTCATTCCAACACCAGTAACCAAACCAGCTTGGAATTTTTTATCAGCTGCTTCTTGAGTATACACAGATGTTGAAAGTGCAATAATTGAAAGGCTTAGAAATAATCGTTTCATAGTTCAAATTTTAAAACATTGATTAGGCTAAAATCACTCTGTTTTGAGTACTTTTGAACTATAAAAATAGTTAATTATAATGACTCTAAAAAACCTTTTTTCAGTTCTGATTCTCTCATTTATATTCCTCAGATGTTCATCTGACCCTTTGGATGTCGATGCGTCTGATGTTGACTTAACTATTAATTTCAGAAAAGTACATTCTAAATTGTACCATGCCGATTCGATGGAACTAATTAAAGTGCATTCTAAATACAAAAAGGAAATTACTGAAATCTATAATTATTACTTGGGCAGATGCATGGAGTTTCCGGAAGATATGCCAGACTCATCTTTCGCAAAACAAATTATTTTTTTGCAAAGCGATCCGATTATGAAGGATTTTGAGATCGCAATTGAAAAGAAATTTCATAGTTTGAATAGTGTCGAAGCGAAAATAGTTGACGGGTTTAAACATTTAAAGTACCATTTGCCAAGAGCGAAAATGCCATCAGATATTATTTTCATCAATTCAAGATTTCAATCCAATGTTTTTTGTACGGAAAAGGAAATTTCAATTGGCCTTGAACGCTACTTGGGTGGTAATTCAATGGTGATTCAAAAGTATTTAGACCCAAGAGAGTTTTACAATTGGATCAAGGAAGGGATGGACGCTAGATTCTTAGAGCGCGACGCACTTGCTGGATGGATTAGCACGCATGTTGTTGAAAATAAGGAAGGAAACTTAGCGGAGCGAATGATTTTCTGGGGAAAGGTTCTCTATTATACGAAAGCGGCTTTCCCCGAAATGGAAGAGCATTTAATTATGCGTTACAAGAAAAGTGGATGGGATTGGGCAGTCGGGAATGAACGCGATTTTTGGGAGTATTTGGTAAAGGAAAAAGCCTTGTTTTCTTCTGATGAGTTACAGATTGCAAATATGATAAAAGAAGGGCCAACAACATCGGGATTACCTGAAAAAGGAGGGCCGGATAGGATGGGCCAATTCATCGGTTACCGCATGGTAAGGCATTATATGAAAGAAAAAGAGATCGTAGTAGCCAAATTGGCTAAAGTGCCATACAATAGCATATTACAAGAATATAAAATAGAAGATTAGATGGAAGATAAAGTTGTAAAGACATCGAAAGTGACCATTGATGTAGGATTGAATGCTAATAATTTACCCGTGCAAATGAAATGGACCGCTCCAGATGGATCGGTTCAGGATGCTCCAGCCAAAGCAATGCTTCTTTCATTGTGGGATGGGGAGGAAAACAACACAATGAAGATTGATTTATGGACAAAAGATATGTCTGTAGAAGAAATGAAACAATTCTTTCATCAAACGCTTTTAACATTATCGGATTCCTTCGAGAAGGCAACAGGTGAGCAAAAAATATGTGAAGATCTTCGCGATTTCTGTTACCATTTCGCCGATAAAATGAATATTCTTCCAGAAAGATAAATTATACCTTTTCAATTAATATAGAGGATATGGCTGAAGGGAATCTTAGAAAAATGCGAGTTTCGTTAGACGATCAAGTCCAATACCGGTTGATGCTTTCTGAAGAGTTGAATATGAACGACTTTATCGGGAAAGAAATTAATTTGGAATGGAACGGAGTCATTAATTGCACGAACTGCGGCAAGAAAACCAAATCGTCTTTCGGTCAAGGATTTTGCTGGACTTGTTTTTCTACTGCTCCTGAATCTGCTGAATGTATTCTTCGTCCAGAATTATGCCGCGCTCATTTGGGCGAAGGAAGAGATCCTGAATGGGAAGAAAAGCACCACAATAAACCACATATTGTTTACTTGGCGGCTTCTAGCGCTGTAAAAGTTGGGATTACTCGATTGGATCAAGTTCCAACAAGATGGATCGATCAAGGCGCGTCGTCAGCCATTATTGTAGCGGAAGTTCCTAACAGGTATGAAGCAGGACGATTGGAGGTAGCGCTGAAAGAATTTTTTACGGACAAGACGCAATGGCAAAAGATGTTGAAGAATGACATTGATGAGTCAATTGATTTGGAAGATGAAAAATGGTCGATTGAAGATCAATTGCCATCTGATATTATGGAGTTCTTTTCTGAGAATGATGAGATCATTGAAATCAATTATCCCGTGAATGCTTATCCTGAAAAGGTTAAAAGTCAATCGTTTGAAAAAACGCCGTCCATATCTGGAGTTTTAGCTGGAATTAAAGGTCAATACCTAATCTTCGATGATGGAAGGGTTTTAAATATTAGAAGACATACTGGTTTTTATGTTGAAATTAGCTAGCCTTATCATACTTTTTTATTGGAGAATTCGGCACTGGATATTGAGGTTCCAATGTTGTCTGAATTGAAAATAAAATATATAAATTCTGGAGTTGAAATTGAATCCGATCTTTTTGAAAAGGTCTACTTAGTTTACCTGAACGGAAAAGTGATGATCAATTTCGATGCGGACAATGAATTCACTATTGATGCTTCGAAGTTCGAAGATGGAATGTATTTATTTAATCAAGGACGGAAGACAATCCGCCTTAAGTTATAAGAATGGGAAAAGATAAATTAAGAAGGTTTGCAGCGGTCAAGGAATTCGATAATTTTTTCGAGCCTATATTAAAAGAACCGTTTGATTTAAAGGGTAAATGGAACAAAGATCATTTTAAAAATGACAATCCAATCGTGCTTGAACTCGGCTGTGGTAAGGGGGAATATTCCGTTGGCTTGGGAAAGCACTTTCCAGATAAGAATTTCATTGGAGTTGATATAAAGGGGGCACGGATGTTTATTGGAGCTGAAGAAGCATTGAACGATGGAATGAAAAACGTCGCATTTTTAAGAACTCGAATCGATTTTATAACGGATTATTTTGAAGAAGGAGAAGTAGATGAAATTTGGTTAACTTTTTCAGATCCTCAACCTAAAAAACCGAGAAAGAGATTGAGTTCATCTTTGTTTATTGAGCGTTACCGTAAAATATTGAAGCAAGGAGGAATTGTGCACATGAAGACGGATAGCGATTTGCTTTTTGAATATACGGAAGAGCAAATTAAGGAGCACAACTACGATTGCCTCGAATTAACGTGGGATTTGTACGGAGAACTTCCTGAAAATATTGATCCAGTTACAAGAGAGATTTTTCATATCAAAACGCACTACGAAGTTTTATTTACGCGACGAGGAGCGACGATTAAATATACGAAGTTTAAGATTCATTAATTCGTTCTTGGATACTGTTACTTAATTCGGTTTGAGACTTAGAAACTAGATCTTTCTACGCCACTCTCAACTTCGCCAATTTCGATTTAGAGAATTGAGCTCTAGCATATTCTGCTGTAACTCTGAATTCCGTATCTTCTTTTGATGGAAGGTCGTACATCGCTTCGTTAAGGATTGCCTCACAGATAGATCTTAATCCACGAGCTCCTAATGCAAATTCAATAGCCTTTTCAACTACAAAATCAAAAACGTCTTTATCAAATTTCAAATCAATTCCATCGATTTCAAACAAACGAACATACTGCTTAACCAAAGCGTTTTTAGGCTCGGTAAGAATACGTTTCAAGCTTTCAGGGCTTAGAGGCTCTAGGTAGGTAAGCACAGGGAAACGTCCAATAAGTTCAGGAATAATTCCAAATGTTTTTATATCTGTTGGATTAACATATTTCAAAAGAGAATCTGTATCAACTCTTTCCTCAACAGAAGTCGAAAATCCAATTGTTTGGCGATTGACTCTATTCGCTATAATTTTTTCAATTCCGTCAAATGCACCTCCACATACAAAAAGGATGTTTTTGGTGTCAATTTGAATCATTTTTTGCTCTGGGTGCTTTCTACCTCCTTGAGGTGGGACATTAACCGTAGCTCCTTCTAGAAGCTTCAACAATGCTTGTTGAACACCTTCACCAGAAACATCTCTTGTTATGGAAGGGTTGTCACTTTTACGTGCAATTTTATCAATCTCATCAACGAAAACAATTCCTTGTTGAGCCGCTTCAACATTGTAATCAGCAGATTGCAATAAACGCGACAAGATGCTTTCAACATCTTCACCTACATATCCTGCTTCAGTTAAAACAGTAGCATCCGCAATACAAAAAGGCACATTAAGCATTTTTGCAATGGTCTTTGCTAAAAGTGTTTTTCCTGTTCCAGTACGACCGACTAATACAACATTCGATTTTTCAATCTCCACTTCGTCTTTCGTCTCCGGTTGGTTCAATCGTTTATAGTGATTGTAAACAGCAACAGAAAGTACTTTTTTAGCATCATCTTGACCGATAACGTACTCATCCAGTTTGGCTTTGATCTCTTTCGGCTTGTAGACATTCACAATTCGTTCTCCTGAATCGCTTTTAGCGCCTAGATCTTCCTCTTTAATGATTGTATGGGCTTGCGACACACAACTTTCACAAATGTGACCAGTAACTCCAGCAATTAGCATTCCTACTTCTGCTCGTTGTCTTCCACAAAATGAACAACCTGCTTCTTTTTTCGACATAACTTTTTTCGTCAAAAAAGCCCCTCCAATTTCGTCTCAGTTTAACCGAGGCGATACGAGATGGGCTTTTAAATTTTTTTCAAAGATAAACTATTTAGGGTTGCGAAGCAAAATTTCGTCAACCATACCGTAATCTTTCGCTTCTGGAGCTGTCATCCAATAATCTCTATCAGAATCAGCCCATACTTTATCGTAATCTTGTTTTGAATGTGTAGCGATAATATCGTACAATTCTTTCTTCAACTTTTGAATCTCTCTTGCTGTGATTTCAATATCAGATGCCTGACCTTGAGCTCCACCTAATGGTTGGTGAATCATTACTCGTGAGTGTTTCAATGCTGAACGTTTGCCTTCAGCTCCAGCGCACAATAATACCGCTCCCATTGATGCAGCCATTCCAGTACAGATTGTCGCTACATCAGGGTTGATATATTGCATTGTATCGTAAATTCCTAATCCAGCGTAAACTGAACCTCCTGGAGAATTCAAATAGATTTGAATATCTTTTTTCTGATCTGCCGATTCTAAGAACAATAATTGCGCATTGATAATATTTGCAACTTGATCATTAATTCCAGTTCCTAAAAATATAATTCTATCCATCATTAATCGTGAGAACACATCCATTTGAGTCATATTCATTTGACGTTCCTCAATAATATAAGGTGTTACAGATGATTCAATGTATGAGTCCACGTGCATACTACTAAGACCTACGTGCTTAGTCGCGTATTTTCTAAATTCGTTACCGTCGAACATATTTGATTTTATTTGTGTTGTTATAACGTTAAAGCTATAAACAATGTTGGGATTGGCAATCAAAAATAAATCAAAAAAAGGTTAATTTCAGTTGAGCGGTTTCTAGTTCGTATATTTGATAGAAATGAGCCCGTCAGAAGTCAAAAATCAACGCATTCTTATTTCTCCACTTAATTGGGGGTTTGGCCATGTTTCACGTTGTATTGGACTCATTCATCAACTTAATGAACAAGACAATTTTGTTGTTGTGGCGTGTGATAAAGATCAGCAAGTGATTTTCTTGGAATATTTCCCCGATTTGGAATATGTGAACCACGAAGGATATCCATTCGATTTTAAGGGGAAGGGTAAATTTGGAAATGAGTTGGTCAGTGTAATTTTACCACTTAGAGAACGATTGAAAAAAGAAAGAATCGAAACTGAAAAATTGGTCGAAAAATTCAACATTGATCTTGTGATTGCAGACCATCGATATGGATTTGTCTCAACTCAAGTTCCATCGATTTTTATTACACATCAATACGAACTTCCGGTTAAATGGTATGAAATCGCCGTGCGGAAAGTCCACGGGCAATTGATGAAACAATTCAATGAAATTTGGATTATGGATTACGAAGATTCTAGATTGGCTGGTTATTTAAGTGTCGCTTCTAGTGACATCAATCGCACGTATATTGGTCCTTATTCCCGATTTTCACTGTATCACGTTCCAAAGGAAAAAACGATTGAAAAGGTTATTATTATTAGTGGGCCGACAATTTATGGACAACAATTATTGGATGAACAATTGAAAAATTTAGTTTCAAAATCTTTAGCTGTAATTGCTTCTCCAGAAATAAAAATTCGTGATGGAATTAAGACGTTCTCAAAGAGTTGGAAAGAACAAGATGTCGCCATTCTGAGCGCTTCTCACATTGTTTCACGATCCGGTTATTCAACAATAATGGACTTGGAATTACTGAAAACGCGAGCCACATTGTTTCCTACAAAGGGCCAGCGAGAACAAGAATATTTATACGATTTACACTCTGGAAATTAAGGATTATCTCGAATGAAATTTTTCAATTTATCTTTGTTTCCTTTGTATTCGATAGCGTCTACAACTAAGTCATAGTTCGATTTATCCGTTGTTTGACTGTACAAGTCTTTCGTTTTTCAATTTAAACATGATTCTGCCATCATGAAAGTCCGAATCAATAGTTTTCGCATTGACAAATTGCCCAATAGCAATCATCAAAAAAAGTATTAATCTTCGAAGTTCAATTAGCCCTAATGGAGTACTTTTTTAGAGGTCCCATTGCTGAATACATGAATTTGAAGGCCTTTGTATTCATAAGTAACAGGTTGTCCTAGTATATTATAAATACCAATAAGCTCTATGTCAGAAACAATGCTATTGTCAATGGTAACCGATTTGTAATGTCTCTTCTCAGTTCCATCAAGATCGTACTGACTCAATCTATAATAGTTCATCACTTCTTCGAAACCAATATCGACTGTGCTGTATTTCGATGTTGTTTCAGAGTTGCCAACAGATTTGATAGTTTGAACTTCAATCCAAGACTTACCGTCAATGCTTCTGTCAATCACGAAATAGTCTGAATTCTTTTCAGTTGCAGTTTCCCAAATGATTTTATTGCCATAAGGTTCGTTCCAACCTTCAAAAAGAGTGATTTCAACGGGCAAGATCGTAAAAGGGCAATTCTCTGTTTGAGAATCTCTCATTTCTAAAAGCCATGCTTGATTTAAAGCGTTATTGGTTAAACCAGGGGTTTGATTTGTTACATTAGCTGCTCCTGATGTCCAATTGGAAATATCAAAAAAGTCACCGTTAGAAAACCATCCAGCCATAGCACTTCCGCTTCCGGTGAATAATTTAAGATTATTAGGGCCGCCAGAAATTTCACTGCCACCATACGAAACACCTTGGTAGTAGGTTCCGTCGGGTTGACGCACCTGAATTGCATCACCGCTATTGCGAAGACTTAAAGCTCCCCAACCAGAAAGTGGGGATACAGTATATGTACACGGTGTATATAATGAATCTGGAGTAGTAGCCATTGGCATCGATAGGCATCTTTCAAAAAGAGCATTATTATGTGGGACAACGTATAAAGAATCATTATTGGCATCAGTTGGGTCATCTGCCGGAAGGACCGTATTGGGATCATTTGCATTGTAAATCAAGATTAAAGAACCAACAGGGATTGAAGCCCACTGAGCAACAAATGCGAATCTAAAGTGACCTGGTGCAATACCAGATGCTGTTCCAGAATAACTTGCTGGAGTAGTAAAGGTCCCGTTGTTGTCGTCGAGTATATAACCTCGAATATCTACAAGTTCTCCACATTGACCTGCAACTACGAATTCATAGTATTCTTGAGATCCCGCTGGGCCGTTTGACCATTCATTTATTATTAGTCCTGCTGGTAATGTTGGGCCACATGTTCCTGTTTGGGTAATCGTAAATACTGCGCCACTCGATCCTGTCGTAACTGGGTTGTCTGATATTACTCGAATGAGGTATCCCGATCCAGATGCTGTTACAGCCGGGATGGTGATGTTTATTGTTCCTAAATTGGCCGTCGATGCTAAAGTCCCTATTGAGGTTGGGCTTGCAAAACTTCCTGCGGCGTCCGATAGTTGTGCCGTGTAAATATTTCCTCCAATGAATGTTCCTATTGAAGTGAAATCAATTGTTCCTGCATCTGTCGTTCCTGCGCAATCTACGGTGAAAGGATTACCTGTAGCAGTTCCTGTTGTAATAGTTATTGTTGGCGCAGAGCAGGCTGGACAAGTTGTGGTATGACTTCCTAAGTCGGAGTAATCGTTATTGGAATTTGTGGATGTCCATTCTGTTGCTAATGTTGTAAAAGATGAAGAACTACATGCGCCAGTTGGATCGGAAACCCCTACGCAGATCGAGGCATTTCGAATGTAACTATTGTTTCCTGTTCCATTGGTTCCAGCTGCTGTCCATTCTGATCCAGGATCGCAACCGATGTCTCCAAATACATCTATGACTGAAGAACCGTCAAAAAGGTCATAGGCATCATCACCATTATGGTTCAGACTCCCGCTTGTTTGGTTGGTGATGGCCAGGAGTGCAGCTTCAGAAGATGAGTTGCAGATGACATGGGTTCCACAAGATGTAATTGTTCCAGAAAGAGCAATCGTTGTAGGATTGCTAGTTCCATTACTATAGCGCCTAAGTGAATAGCCAGAAAGGTTAATGTCCGCACCGGTTGTATTGAATAGCTCGATGCATTTATTATTTGAAGTTCCTTCTAAATATTCAGAAATAATTAATTGAGCATCAGCTTCAAATATTTGAAACATAGTAACCGCCAGTAGTATCAGCCTAAGCTTAATTGAGCTCATTTGTTTAAAGTTAGACTTAGTATTTACTTAAAAAATACTAAGAGTATTAATGACTAGTATAATTGAATAGACTTAATCTTTATGCTTGTTTCCATTCGCGAAACGACATCACAATAAGATAAATCGGTTCCTGCAACGCCCGCAATTTCGAATCCTTCATTTAAGTCACCTCCAGTGTTGTCATAATGAATTTCATTAATCCATTGTGAATACGACGAGAATTGAAATAGAGCGAAAATGAAAATGATGATTAGTCTTAACATAGGGTTGTAGTTATCACGCGCTGTATACCGTGTTAGCTGATTTCATCAAAATTACGTCATTTGTGTGGCAATTCAAAAATTACAGGGCGTAGTTATGAACAGGCGAAAAGGCTTAATTTATAGATAATACTGGGGAAGAGGTGGTAAAACCGTTAAGTAGTGAAGCTATGTACTCATAGGAAGGCAGAATGGGTGTTAATAAGTTTGGTGGTTATTGTAAATAATGATAATTCCTTAATATTGAAAAAGGATCGACACAAAAAAAGGCCCTTCGGATAAACCGAAGGGCCTTTTAAGAATTGAATTCCGTACTATTTAGCTATTGCTGTGAAAGAAGCATTTTCCATATACTTGATGAATTCTCTATCTTTCGCTGCTTTTGCTTTGTAAGCTCCATCTTTTGAGATAGCACTCTTAAGATTGCTAACTACATCTGCAAGTTTATCTTGACGTGCAGCTGCTACAGCTTTTAAGTAGTAACCTTGACCAGTTTCAGCGTCATCAGACCCATCAACTGTCCCAGCAGTAATAGAAGCAGAACCATTAAGTAATTGTGCCAATCCTTTGTTGAAAGAAGCATCAGATCCTAATTGAGTAACAGCGTCTCCGTAGTTACCATTTTGGATAGAGATAATTCCTTTGTTATAATCAACTTCAGAACCTGCACCACCTGCTTGGCCTAATAATTTAGATGCTTTCGTACGATCACCTTCAACACCAGCAACAGCACCTAAGTTGTTTTTAGAGATTGGGTTATCTTTAACACCGTTTGCTTTTTCAAATTTTGCTTTTGCATCAGAAACTTTATTCATCATATACAATACAGCTCCTACGTTATTAGAGGTTCTGTAATCTTTTGGGAATCTTGTTTCAGCAATTTTGTAAACTCTTAATTTCTCATTCAAATCTGTATACAAAGTAGCACAGAACAATAACTCTTCTAAGTTCAATGTGTCTGGGTTAGATACTGAATTAGCTTTCATCTCCTCATCAGAGAATCCTGTTAAGTCATAGTTTGTTGTGATCTCAGCACGACGTAACTTAGGAAAAATGTTTTTGTCTAAGTAAGTAAATGACTTGCCTAAATCTCTCATTTTTTCTTCTCTAGTGGCCGGATTCGGTTCAGTTTGAAGAATTCTAAGAACCAATTGCTTATCGCTTTCGTTCATTTCAGTATCTGCAGTCAACTCTCTCTCGAAACCTGCGAAATCTTCACCACTTCCACTTGGAGCATACATTCCTTCAGTTTGAGCAGTTTCGTTTTCAGATTTTTTAGCGATTTTCATTGCTGCTGCAATTGCAGATGCAGCGCGATCACCAGACAATCCATTATTCTTATCAACTTCACCTTCTGGAGATGCATAACCAACAACGTTGATCTTAGTCAATTCTACTTTTGGATTTGCTTGAGCTTCAATTAAGAATTCTCCATATGCTTTGACGTCGTCATCTTTTAACTCAGAACTTTTAACTGCATCACGACCTTTATCGTAATTGATAACAGTTAATGTAGATTCTTGTGTTACTCTTCTAAATTCATCTTTAGCGATAACAACTTTAAAATCTTTATCAACTAAGTAAGGTGTAATGATAGTTGCGTCAGCGATTTTTGTAGCCTCGATTTCACCTTTCTCTTTTTCACCTTTATAAATTTTACCAGTAACCATAAAGTCAGCACCTTCCATATCTGGAGTGTATGCTACCATATCTTTATATGTAACTTTTCCACCAGCCTTATACTGAATAGCTTCACCGTTTCCAGTTGCCTTTTCACCTTGAACTCTAAGTGGCTTAAGTGCAGTTGATCCGATCATAGGAACGATTTCTGCTGCAGCTTTTTTATTGATTCCTTTTTCCGGGAAAGTAATATCAACTTGAACACGAACTGAATCTCCGTGCATCTCTAATGGGTTAGTTGATGATTCGTATGTTACGTCCTTTAAAAGGCTACATCCAGTAGCTAAGCTTCCTGCGATAGCTAAAATCGCAACAACTTTGATGGTCTGTTTTTTCATAGTAAATGGTAAAATTCTAATTTCAAATACAATAATAGCAATTATTTTGATAAAAAATGCCGTTACATCTATTGTTTGGTGTTATTTAATGGTCATGTAAATGAATAGTGGATTGATCCATACACTCGTTAAATACTTGCTTAATCCTTTTACCTTGAACTGGATCGAGAAAATTAGCCGCAATTTGGGATAACGGTTTAAGGACGAACATTCTCTGGTGATATCGTTCATGAGGTATCGATAATTTTTTTGTTGACAAAATAAGATCATCATAGAATATTATATCAATGTCAATTAACCTTGATTGGTAAACACCATTTTCAGATTTTTTTTTTCGCCCCAACTGAAATTCAATGTTTTTTAGTTTTTCAAGTAATTCGAGTGGTGACAATATCGTCCGAATGGAGATGCATAAATTGAGAAAATCAGTTTCAGCTGAAAAACCAACAGGTTCTGATGTGTAAATACTTGATTTTGCAATTAACGTTCCCGCTTCACTTTTGATTAACTCAATCGAGTCCTCTATGTTTTTGACACGGTTGCCAAGGTTGGTGCCAATGGATAAGTATGCTATTGATTCCATTTGAACGTTTCCAATAATTGATCTAGATCCTTTCTCAAGTAATCAAGCGTAGGTTTCAATGAATCGTATTTTGGGCTCATGTTAAAAAGAACTTCACCATAAACAAATTGATTTGTACTGTCTGTGAGGTAGAATTGGAAAGGGGTGGCAACATCTCCATCAAGCTGGAAAATGATTCCGTAAACATCATCCTTTTCTCGAATTATAAATTTATCATTTACGTCAGTCGCTTTGCCTTTGTGACGATCGATTTCATCATTGGCATTGTTAACATAATACGACAATGGTTCTACCATATCCCAATATCTGAAGTAAACAGTTCCATTCAAGGGGCCAAGGTTGATTCTTCGATGGCATCTGCTTTGTTCATTGTCTGGAGCGTTTTCTACGGAGTAAATAGATGCTAAATCAAAACTATATTGACAAGAGTCTACATATTTGGTGTAGCTATGAATAGGAAGTTCGAGTCTTAAATAGGCAGGTGGCTTTGGGATATTAATTTCCTCTTCACATGAAGTGATTGCTATTAGCGCTAATAAAACAGTTCCTAATTTCCAATTCATAATATCCGATAATTAATTTTCATTCCCTATTTTAATAGCCTTAATCATCTTGATCCTTTTTTTGTCGCTGGTTTCAACGATTAATTTAAAGTTTCCAATGATAAGAGATTCTTCAGGGCCTAAAATCCTCCCTGCTATTTCAACGGCTAATCCTCCAATAGTATCAGCTGCTTGGGTATCAATTTCTAATTCTTCTTCATCAATATCCATCACTTTATAGAAATCAACCAGTGACGTCTTGCCTTCGAAGAGATATGTGGATTCGTTTATTTTTGTGTAAACTATTTCGTCGTCATCGAATTCATCGGTAATATCTCCTACAATTTCTTCGAGAACGTCTTCCAAAGTCACAATTCCGCTGGTTCCTCCGTATTCGTCAACAACCATCGCAATGTGAACCTTCTTTTCTTGGAAATCTTTAAGTAAATCGTCTATTTTTCTATTTTCTGTAACGAAGAATGGCTTTCGAATCAATTCTTTCCAATTGCACTTTTCCTTAGAGCTTAAATGGGGCAGGAGATCCTTGATAAAAAGAATTCCAATTATCTTGTCAAAGTTGTCTTCGTAAACGGGAATTCGCGAATGGCCACAATCCAGGATTTTTTCCAGAACAGTTTCAAAAGTATCTTGAGATTCAAGCGAATGAACATCCACACGAGATTTCATGATTTGTCGAACCTCAGTGCTTCCAAATTTGACAATGCCCTCAAGAATTTTGTGGTCATCGTCAGAAGTACTTGTTTCTTTGGTTAAGGCCAATGCTTGTTCAAGTTCACCTGTCGATAAATCAACTTTTCCGCGCTTTCCTCTTTTTTGAATGAAACTTGTTCCGAGAACGAGTCCTGATCTAATCCAGGAAATTGGAGGAGTTTTATTTAAATAATAGAGTGGCTTACTCATCATTTTAGTAAAGAACAAGGCTCTTTTGGTTGCGTATATTTTAGGGATGACCTCGCCAATCAATAATAAAGCAAGGGTAATTACTGCGAATTCAATCAAGAACTGAGTGGTTCCGTTTAATTCAGAGCCTTCAAAGGTTTGAGTCAATACAGCACTCGATACAATTACAATAGCGACATTGACGAAGTTATTTGCAATAAGAATCGTTGCTAGAAGTTCTTTAGGTTTCTTTAAAAGTTCTGTAACTGTTTTTGCACTTTTACCAGAATCGGCTTTAAGGTCTTCTTTATCAACTGGAGTAAGCGAAAAGAATGCAGCTTCTGATCCTGATATCAAGGCAGATGATATTAGTAAACATAAAAGTATGAGAATAGATGCGAAATCTCCAAATGAGTTAAATCCCGCTTGCGATATATTTCCGAAAGTTTCAAAACTTGAGGGGTCGTCCATCTATTAGTTACTTAAAACGGTAAATCGTCTTTATCATTTTTAATGATGTCATCGACCTTTGAAGGAGCGTCTGGTGTTCCAGCTGAATTGTAAGGGTCTTTTTGAGTGCCAGGAGCTTTTTGCCCAGGACTAGACAACATTGTCATTTCATCGGCTATCACTTCAGTAGAATATCTTGTGATCCCTTCTTTGTCTTGCCAAGAACGTTTTTTAAGCTTTCCTTCGACATAAACTTTATGCCCTTTTTTGACGTATTTCTCGACAACTTCAGCAAGGCCTCTCCAAACAACGATATCGTGCCAATCCGTATTTTCTACTTTTTGTCCCGTATTCTTATCCATATACGTTTCTGATGTAGCGATAGAAAAGTTAGCCACTACAGCGCCATTTTCTAGATGACGAACTTCAGGGTCTTTTCCAAGGTTTCCAATTAAGATTACTTTATTGACTGATCCTGCCATGTTTATTGTTGTATTTCTAGATTAAAAGTACGAAATCTTGAATTGAATTGTGGATTGATAATTAATAATTGTGAATTGGATATCAGAATTCTCTTCAAGTTGTTGATTAATTGCTCCTGCGAGTGTTGATTTTTTTTCAACCAGCTGATCATTTATACTCATCAATTTTCCTCAAGATATCGATCAATGATTCGAGGGAGGGGATAATCTTGAATATCCTCCATCTTTATTTTGATCCACGATTCATTTATGGAATTGGGCATGCGGTCAAAATGATGGAAAATGGCATGGATATTTTGATGGCTCAGTTTGTGAATTATTTCAGAAGACTCTTTCGATTGATGACTCCATTGTTTTTTAGTCGACTCAATCGCATTCGATTCAATTTCTAACAAAGGAAACTGAAACATGTTTTGCCAGATTCCTTTTTCGGTTCTTTGTTCAATGTAGGTTTCTCCATTGTCGTCGTATAGAAAGAAGTGAAAGTAGCGATCACGTACTTTTGTCTTCTTTGATTTTACCGGTCTTAATTCGATTGTCTTGTTCACTCTCGCAAGGCACAAGTCGACCAATGGGCATTCTTCACATTTTGGATTTTTCGGCGTGCAAACGAGTGATCCAACCTCCATGATGGCTTGATTGTGAATGTCGGGTGCTTCTGCTGGAATTAATTCATCCGCTACAATTTGAAATTCCTTTTGTCCTTTTGAACTGTCAATGGGTGTGTCTATATCAAACACTCTACTCAGCAATCGATATACATTTCCGTCAACGACCGCTTTCTGTTCTTTAAAAGCAAATGAGCTTATGGCCGCTGCCGTATAAGTGCCAACTCCTTTAAGCTTCAATATTTCATTAAACGTGTTTGGAAATTCTCCGTTAAATTCATCTCTGACCAATTTGGCTGAATAGTGCAAATTTCTCGCTCGACTATAATATCCCAATCCTTGCCAATCATTTAAGATTTGTTGTTCTTCCGCATTGGCTAAGTCAATGATTGTCGGGTAGTTTGATGTAAACTTCTCGTAATAATCCGTACCTTGGTCGACTCTTGTCTGTTGCATGATGATTTCCGAAAGCCAAATGAAATATGGATCATTAGTTTGTCTCCACGGTAGACTTCTGGAGTTTTGTCTATACCATTGGGCTATTAGTGGGGAAAAACTGTGCATTAAGGGAAATTAAAAAAATAAGTCGCGTAAAAATAAGTAATAAACAAAAGAGAACTTTAATTTTGGTCGCGAAAGTCAAATTTAAACATCAAAAAATCAATAATATATGACAAAAGCGGATATCGTTGCAAACATTGCGGAAGAAACAGGGTTAGAGAGAGTAGAGGCGTTAAAAGCCGTTGAAGCATTTATGAATTCAGTTAAGTCTTCATTGTCAAAAGGTCAAAATGTTTACTTAAGAGGTTTCGGGAGTTTTGTCGTTAAAGAAAGAGCTGAAAAAACAGGAAGAAATATCTCAGAAAACACTTCGATTATCATTCCTGCTCACAATATTCCTTCGTTTAAGCCAGCGAAAACATTTGTTGAAGAGGTTAAGACGAACGTAACTTTAAAATAATTAAGTAGTTTGAGCCAATAGAACGCCGAAATTCAATTGGTTTTGTTACTTTTGCACTCTTGCTGTATGGTGAGAGTGTTTTTTTTCTCTTAACCGGAGGGGAATAACTAAGAAAGAATTTTAACAAGAAAATATATAGAATTATGCCAAGTGGTAAAAAAAGAAAAAGACATAAAATGTCTACGCATAAGCGTAAAAAGAGACTTAGAAAAAACCGTCACAAGAAGAAGAAGTAATTTTTCTTGAACACTTTTGAAGCTTAGCAGGTAGAGTACCTGCTGAGTTTTTCTATTTATTAATATAATTAGGCTTTCGTGAGTTTAGAACTAGTAGTCGATACCCATAAAAAAGGTGTCAGGCTTGCTTTGCTCGATGACGGAAAGCTTATTGAGTTGCATGAAGAGGAGAGCGGAAAGGCTGAATTTGCTGTAGGAGATATTTATCTCGGTAAAGTCAGAAAAGTCGTTCCAAGCCTAAATGCATCGTTTGTGGATGTTGGTTATGATAAGGATGCATTTTTGCATTACCTTGATCTTGGACCTCAATTCAATTCGCAAAATAAGTTTTCGCGTGATACATTGCGTGGCAAGCAGAACGTAGCCGATCTTCTGTATTTCAAAGGGGAAAAAGACATACCAAAGGATGGAAAGATTAGTGAAATCATTTCTTCTTCGGCCCCAATTTTAGTACAAGTAGCAAAAGAACCAATCTCATCCAAAGGACCGAGGTTGAGTGCTGAAATAACCCTAGCAGGCAGATATCTTGTTTTAGTGCCTTTTTCCAATAAAGTATCCATATCCCAAAAGATTAAGGATAACGATGAAAGAGCAAGACTGAAAGAAGTTATGAATAGTATTAAACCGAAAAATTTCGGAGTTATTATTCGCACTGTCGCAGAAGGAAAGAAGATCGAACTGCTCGACCAAGATTTGAAGAATCTGGCGAGTAAGTGGAAAAAAATGCATGATAATCTTATTGGGGCTAAACCTCCTTACAGAGTACTGGGCGAAATTGATAAAACGTCGTCTTTACTTAGAGATTTATTGAATGCGAACTTTACTAATATTCATGTCAACGATGGTGACCTTACTTCTAATTTAAAGGAGTACGTATCTGGAATTGCTCCTGGAAGAGAAAAGATTATCCGTCATTACGATGGGAAATTGGACATTTTCGAGAAGTTTGGTGTGAACAAGCAAATCAAATCATTGTTTGGTAAGAAGGTTCCTTTACCTAGTGGAGGATACTTGATAATTGAGCACACTGAGGCGATGCACGTTGTAGATGTCAACAGTGGAAACCGCAAAGGTGCCGACGGACAAGAAAACAACGCGCTTTCAACAAACATTGAGGCTGCACATGAAATTTCACGTGTTCTTCAATTGAGAGATATGGGTGGTATCATCTGTATTGACTTCATTGATATGCATGAACGTGCTAACAATAAGGCTTTGTTTGAAGCGGTAAAGAAATCAATGTCGAACGATAGAGCAAAGCACAATATACTTCCTCCGTCTAAATTTGGAGTTGTAGAAATTACACGTCAGCGTGTCCGTCCTGAAACGGATATTACAACATCAGAAAAATGTCCGACATGTAATGGTACTGGTGAAGTTCAAGCATCTATTCTTTTTGCAGAAGAGATTGAAAATAACCTCGAGTACTTAATGACTAAGAAAAAAGAAAAGAGTGTTTCATTGTTGGTTCATCCATATTTAGAATCACACTTTAAGAAAGGCTTAATGTCTCGTCAAATGAAGTGGTTCTTTAGATATAAGAAGTGGATTCCAGTAAGAGGAAGCTCAGCAAATCATTTGTTGCAATATTCATTTGTCAACGATAAACAAGACGAGATTACGGTCTGATGTTATCAGAGCGCAAATACTCTTTCCTCGAAGCAAAAACAAAGCTCGAAGCCTTATGTGCTTATCAAGAGCGATGTTCATCAGAGCTAGAGACAAAATTATACCAGTGGCGGTTCGATCAGGAAGATATGGACCGCCTTTTGGCCCACCTCATTTCCAATAATTTCCTAAATGAAGAGCGATTTACTGAAGCATTCGTATCTGGAAAAATCAATATCAAGAAGTGGGGAAAAATCAAGATCCGCCAACATTTAAAGCAAAAGCGAATTTCTAAATATTCCATGGATAAAGGGATTTCCTCAATTGATCCAGAGGTTTATATTTCGAACCTAACGGAATTGGCGGAGCGTAAATACCTTTCCTTAGCAAGCGAAAAGGATTCTTATGCTAAGAAGGTTAAGGTGTATCGATTTTTAGCTTCTAAAGGCTATGAAACGGATTTAATCAAGGATGTTGTTGATCCTTTGTTCATCGATTAGATTAACTTTCTATTGACAATTCGCATTGTTCAATTGTTGAACCTCATCTCTATACTCTTCAGTATATCCTGAATTAATGGTAATTTTGAGATCCTCATACGCTTTTTTATTCTTTTCGTAAGCAAGTGAATTAAGGCTCTAAGCTTATATGCAAAAGAATTGGCAGGATAAATTTTAATGAATTTATTGATGTCTTTCATTGCGTCCTTTAACCTGCCAAGTTTATATAAATTGTAACTTCTGTTGCTGAAACCCAAGGGTTCTTCGGGATCGAATTCAAGAATTTTATTGTAATATTTTATGGCCTCATCATAATCGCCCATTTCCTTATATTTATACCTGATATTGGCATAAAGCCACTAAAAGAGGGGGCAATCTCTACGGTCTTTAGAAGGTGTTTTAAAGTTTCGTCTTCTCTTCCAACTTCATCACTCCTCACTCTTACTCTGAAACAAGAATCTTCTTCTGCTCCAGAATCGTATCTCCGAGGTAATCCGTATAACTTACCCTAACGAAGTAAATTCCAGAAGCCAAATCCAAATTGAACTGCGCGTAGGATTCATCTATGATTGATTTTGACTCAACTATTTTGCCGAAAAGATCATGAAGTGAGATTTCTAAATCTTCAAAAATTTCCACATTGAATTTAATTGTGACGCTACCACCTTCAATAGCTGGATTTGGGTAAACATCAAATGTGTTTCCAGTGGAAACTTGAAAAACGGGCTCGTTAAATTGTAGCAAGTGCAAACCTGTATGTCGGTCTGAAACGAGTAACCTGCCGGAAGGGAAATCTTTATAAATCCCCCAAGCGCCCTGCATTTTAAACAAGGGTTCATCAATTGGATACGTATCGTAATAGGCAATCTCAGAAGGGATTGGAGCTCTTAAGTCGAAGATTCTTACACCTTCATTGTAATACGCAACGTAGGCGAATTCATTTGAAATTACAATGTTATGAGGGACGCTCCCATTTTCATAATTCGTTCCAAACCGCTTGCTTATTGTTGCGTTGTGGTTCGCGTCAACGGTGCACAATTTCAAACGCGTTCCACTTGATTCGTCTCCAAAGACATATTTGGTTCCATCCGGACTTAACCAACCTTGGTGGTTGTATCCTTGATCTTCATAAAAGCTCGTGTTCTGGATGAAAATAGGCGCGGTTGGAGTAGAAAAATCATACACCCTGAATCCGTCGGTTCCGCAATTCAAGTAAGCAATATTATCTCGAACATAAGCGTCGTGAACTTCCGGAATGTCGGTTGGTCCTTCGTATACCAAAACAGGAAGTTCTGGATCTGCCAATGAAAACACTTGCATTGAAATCAAGGATTGTAGAAATCCACCGCTGCTTGGCTGAATGGAACATGCATACATTAAAGCATTGTCTTCATCGATAAATAAGTTATGAACGCGTGCAAAGCTCGAATCGTTTTCCATGACAACGTGCAAGGAATCCGGTAGATACGATAAATCAATTATCTGAAGACTACTCATTCCTTCGTCGCAAACAACGTAAGCATAATTCAAATATGTTTTGATGTCGCGGTGAATAACCATTGTCGAATTAAAATTTCCTTCCAAGAAATCGATGTATTCAAATTGACTCGTTTCAGAAATTTTAAATGCGTGTGTTCCTTCGGTTGATCCTGCTAAAGCATATTCCTGACCGTTTTGAGTATAGCCCCAACAATCGTTGTAACGCACGTCTGTGGTGTTGTGCAACAGTGTGTCCTCGTACCATATATCGAGTAAATCCACGTTAAATGAACCCTGTCCAAAGGCAAGTGTTGGAAAAACAAGAAATAGAAGTCTCCACATTGAATTGTAAAAATTGTTAATGTAAAGATAAAACAATGCTTTCAATCGTTCGGGTTTAAGCTGCGATTGCGCAGAATTACTTATTTTAGCGACTACCTTAAATAGTAAAGTGTCAGATTCAGTAATAATCATACCCACATTCAATGAAATAGATAATGTCGAACGCATGACGCGCAAGGTTTTGTCATTGGAGAAAGAGTTTGATATTCTGTACGTTGACGATTCTTCTCCTGACGGAACAGCAGATGTTATTTGCGAGTTGCAGAAGGAATTTCCCGGTCGGATTCACCTTGAAGTTCGAAAAGGAAAATTAGGATTGGGAACAGCTTACATTCACGGATTTAAATGTTCAATTGAAAAAGAGTACGAATTCATTTTTGAAATGGATTGCGATTTCTCTCACAACCCTGATGATTTGATTCGATTGTATAAAGCGTGCAAAGAAGATGGGGCAGATGTAAGTATCGGTTCTCGTTATATCAAAGGCGGCAGGATTTCTAACTGGCCGCTGAAACGGATCTTGATGTCTTATTTCGCAAGTGTGTATGTGCGAATGATCTTGTTTATTGGAATTAAAGATACGACCGCTGGATTTAAGTGTTACAGAAGAAAAGTATTGGAGAAAATCAATTTGGATGGAGTAACGTTTAAAGGATACGCTTTCCAGATTTGCATGAAGTATGCAGCGATCAAGCACGGTTATAAGGTGAAGGAAGTTCCAATTACGTTCATGGATCGTGTATTGGGAGAGTCAAAAATGAGTACAGGGATTTTTAAAGAAGCATTTTTCGGAGTTTGGAAAATGCGCGGAATGGATTTATGAGCACAATTATTTTATGTGGCGGAGTTATCATCAACGAAGGATCCAGAATTGAAGCGGATCTTTTAATTAAGGATGGTAGAATAGAGAAAATTTCGAAATCGATTTCTGTAGAAGGAAATGCAGAAGAAGTTCACCTAAATGGGAAACTGATCTTACCGGGGTGGATTGACGATCAAGTACATTTTCGCGAACCGGGATTAACGCACAAAGGAAATATTCAAACCGAGTCTAGAGCTGCAGTTGCAGGAGGGATTACTTCATATATGGAGCAGCCAAATACAAAGCCTGCCGCAACGACAATAGAAGAGTTAGAAAAGAAATACGACCGCGCCAGCGAAGTTTCAATTGCGAATTATAGCTTTAACATGGGAGCGACCAATGACAACTTGGAAGAGTTGAAAAAGGTGAGCAAAACTGATGTGGCTGGAATAAAAATATTTATGGGATCTTCAACAGGGAATATGCTTGTTGATCAGCAGAAGACCTTGGAAGGCATTTTTCAATTGGACCATCAATTGATTACGCATTGCGAAGATGAAGAAACAATTCGCACAAATCTAGAGAAAGCTAAATTGAAATACGGTGAGGATATTCCAATGAGTATGCACCCTGTAATTCGCAGTGAAGAGGCTTGTTATTTAAGTTCATCTGCTGCAGTAGAACTTGCGAAAAAGAATGGAAGTAGATTGCACGTGTTTCATATTAGTACGGCTAAAGAATTAGAGCTGTTTGATAATTCAATTCCTTTAGAACAAAAGAAAATTACTGCCGAAGCTTGTATCCACCACTTGTGGTTCAGTGAAGAACAATATACCGAAAAGGGATCGCTTATTAAGTGGAACCCTGCGGTAAAGAAAGCAACTGATCGAGATGCAATTTTCCAAGCGGTTTTGGACAATAAGATTGACGTTATTGCAACGGATCATGCACCGCACACTCTTGAAGAAAAGAATAATAAATATTTGACAGCTCCATCTGGAGGTCCTTTAGTTCAGCATGCTTTATTGGCACTACTTGAAAAGGTTGAGGAAGGAAAGATATCAATTGAGCGTGTTGTTGAAAAAATTGCACATGCTCCAGCAATCTTGTTTAATGTCGTTGAGCGAGGTTTCATTCGCGAAGGTTATTTTGCAGATTTAGTAATTGTCAATCCGAATTCTAAATACGGAGTTACAAAAGAGAATATCATGTACAAATGCGGATGGTCGCCATTCGAAGGTGTGGAGTTCTCAAATTCAATTCATTCAACCTATGTAAACGGCCGTAAGGTATATGATCGAGGGAATATTATCGAAGCAGGAAACGGAAGTAGATTGATCTTCAATAGATGATCCGAGTTTTCATCATAGCGCTCCTTTTTCTTGCTTCCTGTTCTGATGGAGTTCCTAGAGTTGAAAAGCCAGAGGATTTAATCCCACGAAAAAAAATGGTTCCACTTCTCACTGAAATGGTGAAATTGGAAGCTTATATAACGGATGAGTTTGGGAACATCACGAAATACCATAAAGTAATGGTGAAAACTGGCGACTCATTGCTAAACGCCAAAGGCTATACGATAGAACAATTTGAAGGCTCTATGGATTATTATGGTTCCCGTCAGGAGGAAATGATGTCGATTTATCGAGATGTTCTTGAGGACTTGAATAAAGACCTCGGAGAACTTCAGAGAAATTAAGAAGGAGCTCCGATTTTACTTCCTTATTCTTAAGGCGTAACAGAATAATTGACAAAAGTAGCTATCAAAAAACGCGAAATGGATGTTTTACATGATCAATAAGCTTTTTTTGGCTTGCCGATATTCAGTAAACTCCATCCGGATCCATCATAGAGTGATTGTGTTTCAATAACGAAAGGTATTTTCCTATATTTAAACGTCATTTCACCATCACATTGTTTTATTTCGCCTTTAATTCTGATTTTTGAAGTGAACTTCACGTATTCAATTTGTGTCCATTCAATTCCGAGCTTTTTTCCCTTTTTACCGATTTTTTTGAAGCCCTCATCCAGATCTTCATCATATTCTTCTTTGTCTTGAGCAAGAAAAAAATCGGACATTTCTTCTGACATTCCTAGACTTTTGTTTTTCGCCATTGCATGAATATCTTCAATCGTTAGAAAGTGCTGTCGGAATTGAGCTTTTGTCATCTCATCCATATCTTCTAGTACGGCAAAGACTTGTGGTCCGATGTCCTCGGGCTTATCTACAGTTTTAAGTTCTCCACCGCAAGAGGCGAAAAGGAACACAACAGATAGAACGGCGAATGATTGAATCAAAATTTTCATACCCTAAATTAATTAATAATTATCAATTTTTCACTTCTACCAATAACCCGCCAACTCTTTCTCGCTAAAAGTCAACCCCAATCCGAGAACCATTCTATTTACGAAGTTGAAATAAGAAAGGACGAGAGCTGCATCAAGAATGGCGGGATCATCCAATCCGAGTGCTTTTAGTTTTGCAATTGAATTTGCATTATCGTGGTTTGGATTCACCGTTATTTCTTTTGCGAAGTGACACAATTCCATATCTATTTCGCTCAGAACCAACTGTGTGTAATCTTCCTTTAATTGGTTCGTTTTGGTGTCGTCTTTCCAGTAATAATTTACCGCTTCGGCATGGTGCAATTGGCAATCTTAAATTGTAAATGTCTGTTTCTGTCGTTTTAAATTATTTAATCTTTTTAAAATCCAAATCGTGGAAATCAAAACTAAAATCAATATTTGGTGAAATACCTTTCATGGTTAATCCTATAATATTTCTATCACTATCTCTTTTGAAATTCGCGAACACGTTACATTCCATCTGCGTGTATTCCCATTTGACAACACAGGTGTCGTTCTCGTAGAAAAGAACAGGACCGTTCAATTGCGAAGAACGTTTTGAAGTAAGCCAAAGCTTATCATCCATGAATTCAATTGTGATGTCTCCGAACCATTTGTCGTTGTAAGTCCCAACCATTTCATTCATTTTGGGTGCAGATTTACCCGCTTTTTTCACCTGTTTCCAAACAGCTGACATGACGCTGTCTTCTTCGTTGTGATTTCGCTCGATTACGTCATTTCCAATGGTCACCCAGTCCAATGGCGTAACTTCAACATAACTATCAATTATTGCACGCGAAACCATTTCGTAGCTATATCCTCCCGGGTCAGCATTTGTTAAAACGATTACGCCAACGCCCAATTCAGGAATCATTCGTGTTTTAGACAGCATTCCTGGAAGTCCGCCTCCATGACCAATCACAGTATATCCGTTATAATCATCAACGGACCAACCCAAGCCGTAACCACTTAGTCTTGACTTGTAATGTCCTCTTGGAACAACACTGAAAGAGGTATTAATGTGTGGTTTCCACATCATGTCGTGGTTTACTTTTGAAATCAAAGTGTCATTTCCGTTCATTCCATCGTTAAGATTTAAAATCATCCAAGAGGCAAGGTCATGAACACTTGCATAAATTCCCGCAGCAGCCTCTGCTTTATGGATCTGCATGTGCGGAAGTTGAACTAGTTTTTTACCTTTAAGCTCATGTGGGAAAGCAACATTCGTTTGAATCGTTAATCTTGGTTGTTTCCCCGCTGACTCAGTCATGTTAAGTGGTTTCATAATTCTCGTTTCGACGAAATCACACCAGCTCATTCCACTTTTTCGAGCAACGATTTCTCCTGCTACAATGAACATCAAGTTGTTGTAATTGTAATTCAATCTAAAGTTGGAAACGGGTTTTTGGTATTGAAAATTCTCAAGAATCTCCGTCATTGTGTAATCGTTTCCATCTGGAATCCACATTAAATCTCCAGCTCCCAATCCAAGACCGCTTCGGTGTGTCAACAAATCTGTGATTGTGTATTCTAACGTAACGTACTCATCGTATGTCTTAAATTCAGGCAGGATGTCAACGACTTTATCGTCCCATTTCAGTTTGCCTTCATCCACTAACATTGACAAAGCTGTGGCTGTAAATGCTTTACTATTTGATGCAATTCCGAAACGCGTATGTTCGTTTACTTTTTCTTTCGTTTCAATCGACGTAACGCCGTATCCTTTTTCATGGATGATCTTTCCGTCTTTCACCACGACTACTGCAATTCCTGCGTGAGGAGAAGCTTTCATAGCAGATCCAACGATAGAATCAATTTCATCCGAGCTGAGCCCTTGAGATAGAACGATGGTTGTAAAAAGAACCGAACAAGCGGTTAGTAGTGACTTAGTCATAATTCGAATTTGTTTCGAATCAAATCTACGCATATAAGCCTTTGGTACAACTTGTTGAAGTCATTACGGAAGAAGAATGCTTTAACCGGCTAAGAAGCGGTTTATAGGAATAAATTACTCGTTTCCGTCCGTTAATTTCCTTTGTTCAATGGGAGTGTCGAGTACCTCTTCTATTTCCTCTGCTCTATAATTGGGAGGGTAGATTTTGGAAACGAAATAGCCAACAATAAGTGCTACTGCGAAAGAAGGGGCTAAAACATCCAATGCGACGAAATAGGGCCCAATGATATCCATTTCCGAAAATACAAATTTGAAGAGCATAATTGAGACAAAACCTGCTATCATTGATGCAATTGCTCCTTTTTCAGAATAACCTTTCCAAAATAAAGACATGATTATTACAGGACAGAAGGTGGCGGCAATTCCAGACCAGCCGAAGATCATTAACCAGAATATTTCCCTGTCGGGGTAGAGGTTATAAAGAAGAATAGCAATTCCTAAAGCCAATAAAGCCATAATCACAGTTGCTATTCTTGATACTTTAGTCAAGTCTTCATCTTTGCGATCTGGCCTAAATATTTTCTGATAAAAATCTCTTGTAATTGCACTAGAAGCCAGTATTAGAAGGGAATCAATCGTTGACATAATCGCGGACAGAATAATTGCAATAAAAATAGCGACAAGGACAGTTGGTAAAAATGCATTCGTTACAATACCCAATACACCTTCGGCATTGTTACCTAGAATAGCTTCTGGATCTTGGCCTGGTCCAGTAAACAGAATTCTACCGAGGATACCAATTGTGACGGCTGCTGCGTCTGTAAGTAGGGTAAAGAGTAATGCTACCCATTTCCCTTTGTCTATTTCCTTCTCACTTTTAATAGACATAAATCGTACATATACCTGAGGTGAACCTAAGAACCCGAGGCCTATCATTGAGAGCCCCAAAATGGTGAAGATGTTCATCCAGACATCATTGCTTCTTCCCATTACATTGGTCAATGTCGGGTCAATATTGTTTAAACTTTCTGTGATTCCTGCGCCGTTATCCATAGTGTAAAACACATATATCGGCAGTAATACCAATCCAAAAAACATTAATATTCCTTGGAACATATCGGACCAAACAGCAGCAACAAAGCCACCTATGAAAATATATATCAAGACAATTACAAACCCTATCAAAGCTCCCCATTCATAGGGTATGTCGAGTAATTGATCAAAAGCTATACCAGTTGCATCCATTTGAGTGGCAACGTAGATGACAACAAAAATCACTAAAACGGAAGCTGCAATGACTCTTAAGGTATGTGTCGAAGATTTAAAATGACTTTGTAAATAATCAGGAATAGTAATAGCTTTGTATTTATCGGAACGTCTCTTGAATCGTTTGGCCATGAATTGCCAGGATATGAATACTCCTAAGAGTTCTCCAACCACGACCCAATAGCCAGAATAGCCGACCATAGCTCCCATACCTGTTAGTCCGAGAAGTAACCAACCTGATTCTCCGGTTGCTCTTGCGGAAAATGCCACAGCCCAAAAACCCATATTTTTTCCGCCAACATAATAATCGCTCATGCTTTTAACACGTCGAGAAGCTAAAATCCCAATCAGAAATAGAATTCCAACAAAAATTATGAGTACCGTAATTTTAATAGCAAAGTCAGTCATAAGTCATTTTTATTTAAGACGCTCAAGTTGTTCATAATAATATGAATATTGGTATTTTTTGCTCGAAATTGATGTAAATCAATCAAAATGTATCTATTTCTAATGAAAATCAGAAGAAAACAACAAAAAAAGCTATATTTGTCATGGTAATTTAAAGTTGTTAATCTTCTGATTGGTATTGAAGAAATTTTGGGCTTTTCCTTGATTTTTTCAATAAAACAATAAAAAAGCACCTGTAATATTTTGGATTCAAACAGCAAGATTTCTCAAATGAATATTCCATTGAATAGTATTACTAGTGCTGCGGCCTCTGCTATTTTAGAAGGGGAGAGGACGACTTCCAACAATCCATTTGACTTAATTAATACCTTAGATATTATCGGATTTCCGACGAGCCTAAGTTCTTATAAAAACACAAAATTTTATGTCTGATTTAAGCAGTGACCTTGAGTTGTTTAATGAACTTGTTGAAGTTCTAATTAGTGAAGAAGAAAATAATCCTGTTGCAGATAGGATAGAAGCGAATGAGCTTTACAAGACAATTGACCTTTCTCTTAATAATAATCCGATGGTTGATGATGAGTTTAAAAACACCTTAAAAGATGTTTTGGTTTCGACTCCGAAAACAGCAACAAATTTGTTTTTCAATCAACTCTTCGGTGGTCGTCAGAGCAAAGCGATTTTAGGAGATTTATTGTCGGTAATGCTAAACAATAGCATGTACACCTACAAAGTTGCTGGACCTCAGGTTGGAATTGAACAAGAAATAATCAGAAAATCATGTGATTTAGTAGGGTACGGCTCTGAAAGTAACGGGACATTCCCAACAGGTGGATCGATGAGCAATTACATGGCGCTTGTCATGGCTCGCGATAAGAAAGATCCAGATTGTAAAAATTTAGGAATGACGAAACGCCTTATCGCTTATTCATCTGCGGAATCTCATTATTCAAATGCTAAAAATGCAAGTTTTGCTGGAATTGGAAGAAGCAATGTTCGATACATTCAGGCGGATTCTAGAGGAAGAATGATGGTTGATAAATTGGAAGAACAAATTCAAGTGGATTTGGCTGAAGGTTTTGTTCCAATGTATGTTAACGCTACAGCAGGAACGACAGTTCTTGGTGCATTTGATCCTATTGAAGAAATTGCGGACATCACCGAGAAGTACGGAATATGGCTTCACGTTGACGGCGCTTATTGTGGAGGTGTAATCTTCAGTGACAAATACAGACGCCTCATTAAAGGAGTTGAAAGATCTGATTCATTCAGCTACAATGCACATAAAATGTTAGGAACGCCATTAACATGTTCGATCATTTTGGTAAGAGACAAGAAGAACTTAGGAGCATCATTTAGCAATGAAGCGTCTTATTTGTATCAAACGGATGGCGATGACTTTAACTTGGGCAAAACATCGTTCCAATGTGGAAGGAGAAATGATGCTTTGAAATTCTGGACCTTATGGAAATCATGTGGAACTAGTGGGTTAGAGAAAATTATAGATCAACAATTTGAATTGGCCGATGTAGCGCGTGATTACGTAAATAGTAATTCTGATTACACGGTTTACAGTTATGAAGATTCTGTTTCAATCTGTTTCAATTATAAAAACATTGACCCAATAGATCTTTGCACAGCGTTGTACGAGCATCAAATTACCGTTGTTGGGTTTGGATCGTTCCATGATGAGGTTTTTATTCGATTGGTGACCATCAATGCGAACAACCAAGCTGATGATATTTTAAACTTTTTTAAAGTAATGGAAGAGTTTGCTGAAAAAAGCACGTTGCTGAAAGGAATGTTGGTAAATCAGGCTTAATCCAAATGTGAGTCCAATTTCTAATATTTTTTTTCAGAATTGATAGTGTCGAGTCATACATCTTGGCCGAAGTTCGTAATGTCTATTGAACCAACCTCTAAGATGGTTGTTAGTAACAATCTCATTGCTTTAATTGACGTTAATATTTTCAATGGATATTCATTTGAACAATAATTTATCAACAGCGACATCAAATTTATATACTCAATTTTAACTCATCTGCTGCAACGGAATTTCGTATCTTAGCTCTCAATCAGCAAAGATCTTTCTAAGATGCTACGGAATTTAATAGTACTTATTTTAATAGTACCTTCTTCAATTTGTTTTGGACAGATACAAACGGTTGAGATGGACGCTATTAATCAAAAATTGGATTCCATTGCGGTGGTCAAAGCCAAATTTATAGCTGAATTGGAAGTGCTTAAGTTTGAATGGATTCAAGATGAGATTCGAGCAATTGGAGTCCCAAAATCAATTCATGAGGAGGAAGTATTTTGGCACTCTGCCTATGCCTTAAGTTACAATGAATCGCATGAGCAAGCCAATTGGGTGATGCACGTTATCATGCCTGATATTGTGAATGGGAACGTTTCACGATCCAACGATTTTAGAGAAGATCCATTGGTTAAAACAGGAACAGCTCAAGAGAAGGACTATTTTCTTAAGGAGTTAAATGCCGATGGAACTTACAGTTATGATGGTTATGGATATGACAGGGGGCACTTGGCTCCTTCTGCGGATTTTAGATGGAGTGAAAAAGCCCTTTCCGAGAGTTATTTTTATTCAAATATGTCACCTCAGATTGGTGATTTTAATCGAGAGAAATGGGCCGGTTTAGAAAATATAATTCGCGAATATGTGATATCGAATCAAGTGAATTTGATGGTAGTAACGGCTCCAGTATTAAATGATACTCTTCTGAAAATTGAACGAAGTGAGAATGGTGTTTCAATTCCAGAATATTTTGTCAAAGTCGCGTTGGATGTTAAGAACAAAAGAGGAATTGGATTTATAATGCCGCACGAGAAGATTGAAATGCCATTGGCAGCTTTTATTGTCAGTATTGATAGTGTCGAGGCATTGTTGGGATATAATTTATTCACGCAATTAGACGAACTTTTAGAAATTGAAATTGAATCAAAGGTAAGCCCCCAAGAATGGTTGCTTTCAGCTGAATTAGGATTGGATAAAGCCATCTCATTTAAAAAACTACCTAAAAAAGCGATCAATACAAATGGGGTTGAAGCTTTTATTGATGATGGTAAAAAACATATGGTTTGCGGTAAAGTGGTAAGCACTAAAAAGGTTAAGAAAGGCCATGTTTTTCTGAACTTAGACAAGAAATTCCCAAATCAAATTTTTAGCGTTTCTATATTCAAATCCAATATTCCAAACTTCGATTACGAACCTGAGATTTACCTAAAAGATCAAGAAGTCTGCTTTACTGGTAAAATTGGTAATTACAAAGGAACACCAAGTATGGTTATTGACGATGGGAAGCAGGTCAAGTTGTTGAGAGATTACTGACCAATAGCTCGTTTTTCGCTTTACTGACTTGAACCCTATTATTATATTGATTGACTAAAAGAGTGCCAACTGCCGCCAATAAAATTGCGGATATGATTGCAGACTAAGGTAGAAATAACAAAGTAAGTACCCCAAGCAATAAAAAACCGAATGCAGGAATTAGAACTTTGTTGTTTTTCCTGTTCGACGGCCCATACATTTCCTTTAAAACTAATTTTTGTTCAATACGGATTATATCAGCATTAAAAGGCGTTGTTTTTTCATAATCGACTATGAAAAAAGTAACACCAAAGTGAGGACTATCCCGGCTAGAGTGAAAATAATTCCCTTCTTAAAGATACTTGATTTCGGCATGTACATCCAAAAAGCGGAGATCACAAAGAAGAGTAATGAGAAACCAAAGAAAATGTTCAGCCAATACAACGGATCTTCAGTTGAGGCCTTGTGCAAGTGCGTAATTTTATCCAAAACATAAGGCAATTCCTTAGTCATAATGTGCGCCACTCCAGTTTCACGGTTGTAATCTCCATTTTGGAAATAAACCATATTTCCTTCTTCTTTTTCAACCTTCAACCTTTTAGAATGTAGTTTTTTCGCAAGCTCTTCATTTTTGATGTTGGGAGAAATCTTTTCTTCAACCGTTACTTCGCTTTTCAGAAAATCGGTGTCTCTGAAAATTAGAACAATTCCGCTTAGAGCGTAAACGGCCATTATTCCTGCAAGAAAGAAGCCTAAGTAGCGGTGTATAATTCGCATTTTCATATTTGATGTGCTGTTATTGCTCATTTGATTTTCTTATTTACTCGTTAAATTTAATTGCATAAAAGTGACATCCAACCAACGGTCAAATTTAAACCCAACTTCTTTAAACGTTCCCACTTCGTAGAATCCAAATTGTTCGTGAAAGTGAATGCTTTTTTTGTTGGAGGCGTCAATTCCCGCAATCATGATTCTCAAATCGTTTTGCTTTGCAATTTGGATAAGTTTTGATAAAATTGATTTTCCAATTCCTAGGCCTCTAGTGTTTTTATCAACGTAAACGGAATGTTCAACGCTGAATTTGAATCCTTCCCACGGTCTAAAAATCCCGTAGGTTCCAAACCCTAAAATGGTTGTGTCGTTTTCGGCAACATAAACAGGCATTTCAGTTTGATTCTTATCCGCGAGCCATTGCAATTGATCTTCATACGATCTTTCATCATAATGATAGACAACGGTTGAATTCCGAATCTCGTAATTGAAGATTTCTAAAATAGCGGATATGTCAGCGACTTGTGCTGGTCGGATTTTTATTTCCATGCCCGCAATGTACGAATAGCTTTAAAAAAATACTACTCGATCTGAATGGATTGATTTACCAGCGATCATAACAAGATCGAGGTAGGTTCCCGATGCGGAATTCTGACAGTTCATCTGCGCTTTGCCATTGATAGCTGAAACTGTTGAGATTGAATTTCCCATTAAATCATACAAAGCGATATCAAATTCTTGGTACTGATCTCATGAGAAATTGACGTGATCAATGGCTGCATTTGGATACATTTTGAATTTATCGATTGCGAATTCTTCCGCTGCCGCAACTGGATTGAATTCCCAGAAATCATTGAAATTTTTTCCCAATCCATGATAGACTCTCTCGCTGGCATTTACCGCTGTTGCCCGGCGTCCTGTTGTTCTGGGGAAACCTTGAAGTTGCAACCATGAGTCGTTTGTTGGATCGTATCTCCAAACCCAAGGGCACCATGTCCACGATGCGTCCATTATACCTATGAAATAACCGGATCCATTTTGTTGAATTCCTTTTGGTAGATTCGGAAAAAGTCCTGGGTATGTAGCTTTCATTATCCAAGTATCCAATGCTGGATCGTATTCATTGAAGAAAATCGAGATCTCTTGATTCAAAGAATACATTTATATCGATTTTAGCTTAAAGTTCAATACAAATTTTGATTGGCCCACATTAATTACCGCCGCAAGCACGAGAAATTTACGTTTCATAATTACACAGTCTGATTCCTTAGACGATGAACTCTCCAATCTTTCACGAATTAACTTTTACTTCTGCTGGGGTTGTTTTTCACGAATGAACTCCAATCTGATGATTTTGATTTGTTGTGTTCACCGATACCTTTTGAATAATGATGACAAAGCGCGACGGCCAATCCATCCGTTGCATCCAAATGTTTTGGCATTTCTTCAAACTTAAGAATGTTTTGAAGCATTTTCGCCACTTGTTCCTTTGATGCTGCACCAGAGCCTGTTATCGCTTGCTTAATTCGTCTTGGTGAATATTCTTCAAAAGGAACATTATGAAGCAATGAAGCCGCTATAGCTACACCTTGAGCGCGACCTAATTTTAACATCGATTGAACATTCTTGCCAAAGAAAGGGGCTTCAATCGCCATTTCATCTGGTTTGAATTCCCTGATGAGCCCATCTAGACGATCAAAAATGCGTTTCAATTTATCGGGATGCGTTGCCAGTTTTTTTAGCTCAATGATGCCGAAAGCAACTAGCGTTACTTTCTTCCCTTTCACATGGATAATTCCATATCCCATTATAGTTGTACCGGGGTCAATTCCTAGAATTATTTTATCTTCAACCATTAAATAGAATTCTTTGCTTAAAATTAAAAAAAATCAAAAGAACATTTTTCTTTTTGTTAAGCTGATTTTGTTTACGGGCGTTCTTTGCGTCTTGTATTCACAAATAAATCAGTTTGATAAGAATGAATGGACAGCGTTTCATTTAGTGAATCCCATTTCATTTGTCGTGGCCGTACTTTTGGTTTACCCTAATATTTGGTTGGCGTATATGAAATGGAAGTTGACACTTTTAACCATCGGCACGGATTCTGATAAAAAAACGAGAGTACAATCCTTTTTTGCGGGGATCGTTTCGGGAATTCTAACTCCAAACATGATTGGGAATTTTATCGGACGTTTCTATTACTTCGAGCGAAAGCACCGATCTCAAATTATCACTTTTACCTTGTTGTGTAACTTTGCAGCGTTCATTGCTAGTGTAACCCTTGGAACCTTAGCTGTTCTTTTTATGGGCAGAATATTTGTACTTAAGGAAAGTAATCAACTAGTTACTTGGCTCTTTGCTTGCGTCTTAATCGCTTATATTTTCTATTTTTTTATTGATAATTTACTTGCCCGGTTTAGAAAGAAAGAGTTCGCTTATAATTTCAAGAAGATCCTTAGGGATAACCGCTGGTACCGGGTTAAGATTCTTGGATTAAGTTATTCCCGATTTATAATTTTCACTTTACAATTCTCGCTAATGCTTCACGCTTTTGGAGCGGAATTGAATTTTATCCTTATAGGGTCAATTTGGCAAGTTTATTTGATTACAATGCTCGTTCCATCTTTATTCCTTGGTAAAATAGGAGTAAAGGAAGCTATCGCACTTGAGATTCTCGGGCAATTGGATATCAATGATTTCTCGATTCTATTCGCGTCCTTAATTATTTGGTTCGTAAATACAATCTCGCCAGCATTGATCGGGTTTATCATTTGTAGAGATAAAGCTAAAGCATGATGATCGCAACCCTCATATTTTTTGTCGTTTATGTGATCGTCATTGGGATCATTGTCAGTGTTGGTTTTGTGAAACAGCGTTCCAAGGAAAATCAATACGGGAAAGATGAATCAAAAATTGAAGCATCGGAAATTACGGTGTTGATTCCATTTAGAAATGAAGAACACCGTCTGGATGGACTTCTTGATAGTATCAGCGATCTCAAAGAGCAACCAAATAAATTCATTTTCATTAATGATCATTCAGATGACGCTTCAGTCCGAGTTATTCGGGATCGATTGACCATTGAAAACTATAGTCTAATTGACTTGCCTGAAGGAATTACAGGAAAGAAAAGAGCATTGCGGTTTGCATCCGATATAATAGAAACGAAGTACACATTGACGATAGATGCTGATGTTGAATTCAATTCATCTTATCTTTCTGCTTTGGCACAACTTGGAGATGCAGATATGTATGTTTTGCCAGCGGTTATGATCTCCAAGAAATGGCACGAACATTTTTATGAGATTGATTTATTATTGGTAACAGCGGCCAATGTGGGATTGTCGGGTTTGGCCAGACCAATAATGGCAAGTGGAGCCAATTTACTTTACAAAACGGAAACCTTCAGAAAGGTCGACAATTTAGAATCGCACATCAATATGGCGAGCGGAGATGATACCTACCTTCTTCGCGATTTCAGAGAAAACAATAAAGATACACGGTTGCATTCCAGTCGGGATTGTTCTGTGACAACTGAAACACCTCAATCTTTTCGAGAATTTATTGATCAACGGTTGCGTTGGATTGGGAAAACGGGAGATATTAAAGACCATTTTAGTACAACGCTGGCTGTTGTTCAGGCCGTTTTTACAATTGGATTCTTTGGCTTGCTACTTTGGTCAATTATTGAAGGCAATTGGAAAATAACTGCGCTCCTATTTGGATTAAAGTCAATTACAGATTTATTTCTATTTTTCCCTTATTTCAATCGCGTTAAGCGACTTCAATCGTGGGTTTTTATTCCAATCTATGAAATTTTATTCCCAATTTACACCCTGTTAATTTTAGTGCTTCTTTTTACCTACAAGCCAAAGTGGAAGGGAAGAAAGATTTACGCTGACTGATCTATTTCAGGTATACATGCTTGTAATAAGGATAATCCGCGCTTCCTCTTTTCAAAGGCAAATGGAAATCAGATAACATCGCAAGCGTATCCGTGTTTACGCATCCTATTAGTGAATCAGTATCGCTATTGTTCAAGTTGATTTGGTATTCATAACCACCATCTAAATCGCAAGTTCCGGCTCTAAAAACTGGTAGAATAATTCTGAATTGCTCCACACCAACATTGTCTCTTTTTGCCGCAATTTTACCTTGCTTTTTGAATTCTACAGCATATATTCCCGTAAAGTCACTGGCAGCAACAACAGTTTCTATTTCAACTTGATTGACATCATCATAGGTGTATTCAATTGAATGATCCCAAGTCCAAGTACCGATTAGAATGGCAGATTGATTTTCAAGTTTGTCTTTAATACAACCAGATAAAACAAGAGCACTAGCAATTAGGAATAGATATTTCATAATAGTTGATTGGTTTACAAAAGACGGTATTTAAATCTAAAACGTTATCAAAGAGTAAAATATTGGATAAAAAAAAACTCCCAATCTCTTTCGAAGTATCGAAATGAACTGGAAGTCTAAATACTATTTTTTTTTACTAGAACGGTAAATCGTCGTCTTCAGCTGCATCAGTTGACGCTGTAGGAGTAGCAACAGGAACAGGGTCAAGATTCATGTCAGAAGGTCCTCCTTGAGGCATTCCTTGACCAACTTTTTCAATTCTCCAAGCATCCAATGTATTGAAGTACTTTACTTCACCTTGAGGGCTCGTCCACTCTCTACCTCTTAAATTAAAAGAAACTTCAACATTTTCTCCTTCTGAATAACCATCAAGCATCGAACATTTATCTTGAACCGATTGGAACATGATATCTTGAGGATACATACTTGATGCGTCGTTAATTACAAATTCTCTTTTTGCGAATTTTTCAGTTACCTGAACAGTGTCCTTAATTACTTTTACGGTTCCCGTTAATTTGAACATAATTGATTTTATTTTATTGTTATTTTACTGTTTCGATTTATCGATGTTCCCATATTTCGAAAAAGTCGGGAAATCGAACAATCTAATTATCTTTTTTCTATCCATTGTTGAAAGCAAGCAATGTCATCCATGCGTCTTCCAGTTTGTTTTTACTCAATAAAGCTTTCGCTTTTGTGTGTAATTCATTCTCTAATTGAGAAGGATCGCCTTCTAAAGTTACAAATAAATCGCTCAATTCCAGAAGTTTGAACTCATTTACATCTGTTTCGTTCGGTAGTTCTTCAATTCCAGCCAACTGACCAAGATCGTTTCCTGTAAGTGTTTTGCTGTTTCTAATATCCTCTGGCAAAGCATCAAATCCTATTCCAACTGTTGTGATTGGCTTCATAATTTCAAACATTGATTTTTCGTCTGCACGGCAATACCAATTTCCACCCATTCTTGAAACCAAATCAATTTTATGTTGATCAATCATTTGATCTTCATTTAACACTGCCTCATTGATATGAATGCGCAGAACTTCGCAAATCACCAAGTTTCCTGCACCTCCTTCAGTTCCCAATTCTTTAACTTCAATCACCTTGCATTCAAATTGAACGGGTGATTCCGAAACTCTTTTCGGTCGAATCGTTTCAGAGTCCAATGCTGTAAACCCTGCTTTTTCAAATTCACTCACTTCAGGAGCGAAAGGTGAACTCGCCAAACTCATTTGATGAACGATATCGTAGTTGACAACATTAACCACAACCTCAGGAACAACTTTAACATTGTTATAGGTGTCTTTCGTAGTATTCGTTCTTCCACTTCTCGCAGGCGAAAAAATCAATATTGGAGGACTTGCACTAAACACATTGAAAAAGCTGAACGGTGCAAGATTCTCATTGCCATCTGCATCAATAGTTGACGCAAAGGCAATTGGTCTAGGACCAACAGCTCCGAGCAAATAGTGGTGCAGTTTCGATACTGCGATTTCTTTAGGGTCTATTGTTAACATTTGTTCTTCTAGAAGAGAGGCACAAAGTTAGTTTGTTTTCTCGCGACCACTTCATTTTATACCGGCGACTTTTCCACAATTTCGGGTATTTGTTAACTTGATGTTGAAAGGAATAAAATTTCATGTAAAAAAAATGAATCCATTCTTCGCATTTTAAAATAATTGCATAACTTTGCACTCCATTTTAAAAAGGATGGCGGGGAATACAATCCTCGATTTTGAGCAATCGAAAAAAAATAAAATTAAGCGGGCGTGGTGGAATTGGTAGACACGCTAGACTTAGGATCTAGTGCCGCGAGGTGTGAGAGTTCGAGTCTCTCCGCCCGCACTTAATTAGAAAGTGGTCTTGGCTTGGCCGAGACCACTTTTTTTATTTATACATTTTAATTAAATAGTGATGAATGTAATTCGCGAAGATATTGATGCATTAAATGCTATCTTGAAGGTTAAGTTAACTCCTGAAGATTATGCTTCAGAAGTGAAAAAGACATTGGAAAAGCATCGTAAAACGGCTAAGACTCCAGGATTCCGTCCAGGGCATGTGCCTATGAGCTTGATTCAAAAACAATACGGTAAAGGTGTTTTATCGGATGAATTGAACAAAGTGGTCAACAAATCACTTCAAAATTATATCGCTGAAAACAAAATTGAAATTCTAGGAAATCCAATTCCTCAAGGAGATGGGGGTTTCGAAGGAGATTTTAATAATCCAGAAGATTTCCAATTTACATATGAAATCGGTTTGGCTCCAGAAGTTAAAGTTGGTCTTAATGCAAAAAGTAAATTCGATTATATCAAGGTTAAGGTTGACAAGAAATTGATCGACAAGCAAATTGAAGACTTACAACGTCGTTACGGGAAATTGGTTTCTGGAGATGCAGTTGGTGAGAGAGATATGATCTTGGCACAGTTTGTTGAATTGAATGATGACGCTTCTATCAAGGAAGGTGGAGTTCTTCATACTTCAACGATTTCAATGGAATTCGTTTCTGATAAGAAAGTAAAGAAAGAGCTTACAGGTAAGAAAGTTGGAGATAAAGTAATGGTTTCTCCTGCTTCTGTTTCTAAAGGTGGAGCTGATACAGCTGCTATGTTAGGAGTAACTGAATTAGATTTGCCAAACCTTTCTGAAAAGTTCCAATTGACTGTGAATGAAATCAAAGTGATGGAATTGGCAGAATTAGGTACTGAATTGTACGATAAGTTATTCGGACCTGGAACAATAAAAGATGAAAAAGAATTAAGAGAGCGCGTTAAGTCTGATTTGGACGGAATGTTTGTAAACGATTCTGATCGTATGTTGACAAGAGCGGTTTACGATTCATTGTTGGAAAAAACAGAACTTACATTGCCAGATGCTTTCTTGAAACGTTGGATTAAAATGTCTAACGAAAAAGAAATTTCTGACGAGCAAATCGCAACTGAGTATGCTGGATATGCAAAAGGGCTGAAATGGCAATTAATTCAAAGCGAAATCTTCAAAACGAATGAAATAAAATTGGAGAATCAAGAAGTAATCAATTTTACGAAAGGATTGTTGGTTTCAAACTACGCACAATACGGAATGCCAGCTCCAGAAGATGCTGAATTAACGAAATCTGCAATGGAGGTTCTTCAAAACCAAGAAGAAGCGAATCGTGTTTACGATATGCTTGCTGAACAAAAATTGACAAAGTACTTTAAAGAAACAGTGAAGCTTAATGAGAAAGAAGTGAACTACGATGAATTCGCTGAATTCGCTGGAGGAAAGTAATTTCCAAGGTCTCGTTAGTAGAACAAATAAATAATATTAATCCCTTTTTCGTTCAGCCGAGAGAGGGATTTTTTAATTCCAATTGATTGAATTGTACAGTTTTGAAGTTTGAACAAGCAAGGATTGGAATTGATCAATAAATTTTACGACTATTAAAAAGGCAATATGTTCTATTAAATGGCCCGCTGGTCGCAGGCAAAGTAGAATATAAAACCCCGAAATCTTCCTGTTTTTCATCTCTGTGCTAAGCCCACTTAACACCGTTAAATGCCACTCATGAAATAACACCACTTCTTTTGTAACTTATCTGGCTTTCAAATGTCTAATAGGTGTAACATTGAAAAGAAATAAATAATAAGTGGTATGCAAAAGTTAGCAGCAGCAGTCGTTTTAAGCTTAATGGTAATGACAATGAGTTTTGCAGGTGAGAAACCAAAATTTTGAAGGAGATCAAAAGAAAATTCTTCGAGCACGAACTAACGGTTATTAAAAACCCCAGCGTAAAAAGTAGTTTTGATTTCATTTCAATTGTTTAACGAGATAAGCCACTTTATCTGTTTGAATCATATCTGGATTTTTTCGAATCGCTTCTCTGTTTTCTTTTTTACTTGCAACTCCCCAAACGGTAACGAAAATCCCAGTAGCATGAGCGAATTCAATTTGCTCGGCGGTGACCTTGTCTGAATCAATGGAAATACCGTGAAGCCCTAAATTCAAGGCTGTTAAAAATCCCTCTTGAAAAGTAGCCGGATAGATGTACTGTTGAATCTGAGGATCTTTCGCTGCTATTTCGCCAAGAAAAAATTCGTCTTGAGCTTCAATGAATACGGTATGATCGATAGAATAATCCTGGTATAACTCCTTTAAGGCATCTGTGAATTTTTCGATATAGACAAGGTATTCGCCTTCTGTTGGGTACAATTTAATATCGAGCGTAAAAGTGTAATTGTCAACGCCGCCAACACCATCAAAGAAATCCCTTAATTTCAGAATCTTATAATTCAATTGAGCCGAAGAGGTATACCTCGCTTCTTTAAGTTCATTCCACGTATAATCCCTAATCCGTCCAGTGAAGTTGGTATTTCCATCCAAATCGGAGTTGTGAAACCCAACCAAAACATTGTCAGCGGTGAGTTGAATGTCTAATTCTGACCCGTCAGCTCCTTCGTTAATGCAGCGCATTAGAGACTCAGCCGTATTGATAGGGTAGAGGTCTGAAATGCCCATTCCTCCATGTCCCATTAATTCGATTTTATTGTTGTTGAGGTTCGTAATCTCGTACTTCTCAGGCTTGCAGCCCATAGCAACTATTAGGATCGATATGATTAGGATTGCTTTCATTTAAAACGTGTGCCCAATTGATAATGCGGCCCAATGATTGAAACCATATCCGCGGGATATAATAGGAGAATAAGACAGTCGAAGTAATAATCTATTAGAAATAATATAAGTTGCGCCCGCTTGAAAGTAACTGTTGAGCTTTACGACACGTTGCGGTTCGAACTCATCGTTGACCTGCACTGTTGATGCATAAATTAATCCTGCGCCGAAATAGATCAATAGAGGGTTCGGGCGTTTTTTAATTACTTTGATTTCAGTAAATAATCCGAAAGGAACGTAGTAATCCGGTTGAAATTCATCTTGAAAATTGCGCAATCTCGAAGTGCCCAATCCAAAACGCGCTCCGATGTTGATGCTTTCTTTTTCGAAAGAATAATGTTCAATGTTTAAAGAGGTGATCCCTCCTGCGCCTCCAGCTTCGATATAAAAGGAACTGTGCCAAGTCGAATCCGATTGCGCAAATGAAGGGAGGGCCCAAATAAATATTGGTAAGAATAGTATGTGAAATAGCGCTTTTTGCATTATCTATCTCGAATGTAAGGTAAAAAAATAAAACCGCCTCACTTACGCAAGACGGTTTTGGGTTAAATCATATTAATTGAAAGTCACTTCGAGTGGCATTCTCATCTGAATACCGGTATATGATTCTAGCACTTTTAATTTTTCATAATATCTAAGGAACTCTTTTGGCATTTCCGTACTTTTTATGCTGGCTTGTTCAGATGAATTATCCACCAACTCAAGTAAGGCCGCCAATTTGTCTTCTTTCACAAGTGGGTAATAGAGTACCTTCTTTTTACTGATACCTGACTCCTTAGCTGCATATTTAATCGCATCACTCAATCCACCCATCTTGTCGATCAATCCAACCGCCATTGCATCTCTTCCTGTCCAAACGCGACCTCGAGCTATGATACCGACTTGTTCCTTTGTCATTCCGCGCCCTTCAGCAACAATTGATTTGAACTGATCATAAATATCATCAACTTGCCCTTGAATAAGGATAATCTCATCTTCGTTTAATTTACGATTTGTTGTCATAACCGAATGCTTGTTCGTACCAACTCTGTCGAATGAAAGCCCCAATTTGTTCTCCAACATGTTTCCCGTAAATGGAATCACGCCAAACACACCGATAGATCCTGTTATTGTCGTTGGTTGTGCAAAGATTGTTGCGCCTGGAGCTGCAATGAAATATCCACCCGATGCTGCAACATCACTCATTGAAACAATTACCTTCTTCTTTTTATTTGTCAATTTTACTTCTCTCCAAATTTCATCACTCGCCAAAGCACTTCCGCCAGGACTATTCACCCTCAGAACAATCGTTTTAATCGATGGGTTATCTCGTGCATCGCGAATCATTTTACACACCTTTTCAGAAGACAGACCGTCGCCTTTTGTTGATACTCCCCCTTCCGTGAGGATTACTGCGATATTCGGCTCGTTTTCAACCATAATCACCTGATCGTCTAAGAAACGCTCTTTAGCATATTTCGAAAAGGCTAACAACTCAATGTCCTTGTTTGCATTCACTTTCACCTTCTTCGCAATGATGCTTAATACTTCATCACGGTATTTCGCCGCGTCAACTAATTTGTGTTTAACTGCATCTTTCACTGTAATTATCGAAGCATTTTCCGCTAAATCATCCAAATATTTCGCAGTTAGACCCCTGTCTTTTGCAATATCCGTTCGCATGTCCTGCCAAATTCCCGTTAACAATGTTTCTGTTTGATGACGAGCTGAATCACTCATGTCCGTTCTAAAAAAAGGTTCAACGGCACTTTTAAAATCGTTATTCGATCCACGGATGACTTGCATTTCGATTTCCAATTTATCAAGCATTCCTTTGAAGTACATCATTTCTGCGCCCAATCCTAAAAACTCCATGTTCGAAGTTGGAAAACCATATGACTCATTTGCAGCGGATGCGATGTAGAATTCTTTTGTCGTGATGACTTCACCGCTGTTGTAAGCGACAACAAATTTTCCGCTTTTTTCAAAATCATTAATTGCATTTCGAATTTCGCGTGCTATTGCAATTCCACAATTAATACTGTTCATCTCTAAAAAGATTCCTTCAATTTTGGGGTCTGTTTTGGCAGCATTCAGAGCGAATAAAATATTTGCAACTCCCAATTGAGTGTCAATACTAAAAGTTGTCGTATTCAATGATGTTTGGCTCACTTCGCCAATATCACCATCCAATGTCATGTGCAAAACGGTTTTTTCATTCACCTCAAAAGGCTCTGTACTAAAAAGGCTTCCGATTACGAGTGCCCATATAAGTGCACCGATAAGGGATACCGTTATTGCGGCAACAAGACTTGGCCAAAAAACTCTTCCGAACGTAACTTTTTTTATTGGGATTTGATCTGACATAATTGATTTGATTATTTGAATAACAAAGATAGGCCTGGATTTCCGTCTAATAGGTGAATTATTATGGATGGTTATCAACTTGGTTGAGTTGTTATTTTGACTGATAAATGAAACCGTTCAATTTTTATCCATGATAAAAGTCTGTAACTTGCAGAGAACTATTTTTATGAAACTATGAAATTGTACTTATCGCTTATAGCCGTTTTGTTCTCAGGAATTGCCTTCTCTCAACAGTATTCAAAGGTTAAAATTTATTCAGATCATGATGGTCTTGAAACGCTCACTCAACTGGGCTTGGCTGTCGATCATGGTGTTCACAAAAAGAACATTTTCGTTATTAGTGATTTTTCTCAAGAAGAGATTGAGCTTTTAACACCTAATGGATTTGATTATGAGATTCTAATCGATAATGTAAAAGTATTCAATGCAAAGCGGAATAAGACAGAGCACTCAGCCAAAAATGTAACATGTGCTCAAAATAATACCAACCTACCAACCCCACCTGTTCATCATTTTGAAAACAATGGTTATGCTGGGTTCTATAAGTACCAAGACATGCTTGATGCTCTTGATTCTATGGCAACATTGTACCCAAATTTAATTACAGTTAAAGCACCAATTTCAACATTTCTAACGCACTCTAACAATTCAATTTATCATGTGAAAATTTCAGATGATCCAAATACGGATGATCCTACGGAGCCGAATGTATTATATACTGCTATCCACCATGCAAGAGAGCCGATGAGCATGTCTCAAACGATTTTCTATATGTGGTATTTGCTAGAAAATTATGCGATAAGTGCGGAAGTTCAATACTTAGTTGACAATACTGAAATGTACTTCGTTCCTTGTCTCAATGTAGATGGGTACTTGATTAATGAGGTAGACGATCCATCAGGATTTGGAATGCATAGAAAGAATGGAGCGCCTATTGGAACGAATAATCCGGGGGTTGATTTGAATAGAAACTATTCTTACGGTTGGAATACAACAGGGGTCAGTGCAAACGTGAACAGTGATGTATACCCTGGAACAAGTGCGTTTTCTGAGCCAGAAACACAAGCTATAAAATGGTTGTCAGAAACGTATGGATTTAAGACTGCTCTTAATGCGCATTCGCATGGTAACTTGATGCTTTATCCTATCGGGACGACTTACGCTGAGTTTGCTGATCACCATGATTATTTTGATGATTTAGCAACGCACATGTGTTCTCAGAATAACTATTTTCCAACGAAATCATCGGGATTGTATCCTGCTTCGGGCGATTCAGATGATTACATGTATAAAGTAGACAATGGGGTAGGGTTGAAAGATACCATTTTCGCGATGACGCCAGAAGTAGGTTCTGATTTTTGGCCTCCTCAATCTGAGGTTTTACCAACGTGTCAGGGAATGATCTTTCCAAATTTGGTCTTGTCCCATGTCACACATAAATATTTAACCGTAGGCGATACTGATCCTTCATTTGTTCAAACGTTAACAGGTAACTTCAATCATATCGTTCAACGTCTTGGATTTGAATCAGGAGCGATTACAGTTTCGATTGATCCAATTTTAAATATTCAATCCGTTGGCCCAGCTATCATTTATGACCTGGTTTGGGAAGAAGAAGTAACAGGGGCGTTTTCATTTGTTTTGAATCCATTCGTTCAATTCGGTGATGAGCTTAAATACGTGATTAATACAGATTATGGATCTTGGATCTATAGAGATACGGTTACTAAACTATTCGGGCAAATGGGTCTACAAGTGCTTGATGACGCTTCAAGTACTGCGAATTGGAACGGAGACTGGTCACTTACTTCTGACGCCTCTTATTCGCCAACAACGAGTTTTACGGAAAGTGACGGAGGTGATTACAGCAACAATGCTGACAATACCTACGAGCTATTCCAATCGATTGATTTGACAACTGCCAATGCAGCAATCGTTTCGTTTTATGCGAAATGGGCTATTGAAGCTGACTATGATTATTGTCAATTCCAAGTATCAACAAACGGTGGTGGAACTTGGATCGGACAATGTGCTCTTCATACATTAGAAGGCACAGGTGGTGGCGGAAGTGTCCAGCCTAACGGAGAACCTGTTTGGGAAGGAGGATCAGATTGGACTTACGAAGAAGTTGATCTGTCTGATTATTTAGGTCAGGTAATCAATGTTCGGTTTAGATTTGAATCTGATGGAGGTGCAACTGAAGATGGATTCTATTTTGATGATTTCAAAGTGTTGACGAATAATCCACTTGCTCTTACCGAAGATAATTTTGAAGTAATGGCGTTACCAAACCCTGCAAACAATCAATTTATTATAAGTACTTCAAAAGTCATATCGAAGGGATCGGTTCAAGTGTATGACCAAATGGGGAAACTTGTTCTTGATCAATTGATTACGGAACAAACGAATAAAATAATGGTGAATACTTCGCAATTGACAGAAGGCGCCTATACAGTTCATGTTGTTGGAAATGATGGATTCGGTAAACCAGCAAAATTGATTGTGATTCACTAAATACGTGCACGCAGTAGTTTGACTGCTGCGTAGATTCGTTTTGATTACTAGATAGTTGTGATTGTCTTATAGACCTGTATATGTGTGTCCTATTTTATAAGAAATCATAGCAATTACAACTTTTCTTTTTTAATGTACCGTTAATTAGACTAGGTCTACCACAAGCAGATAGGCTTAACATTGATAGTTTAAACTAAAGAGGTGCACTTAACCGTGCATCGTCTCATTTACCCCATACTTCTCCATAAGTGTTGCTTCAAACTCAAGAAAATCTTGCCAACTTTTCTCTACATCTTCATCTCCACCATATTTTTTAGCGAAATTCAAAAACGTTGTATAATGACGTGCTTCACTTTCCATTAGGCTTCGGTAAAATTCGCGTAAGTCTGCATCGTCAATCTCTTCCGAAAGAATTCGGAACCGTTCGCAACTTCTTGCCTCAATCATCGCGCCAAAAATCATGCTTGTCACAAACTGCTTGTCTTTCGATCCGCCAGAGCTTGTCTTTCTCAAATGGTTTGCGAGATCATTCACATAAGGATCTTTTCGCTCATAGCCCAAATTCATTCCGCGTTCCAAGATCTTTTCATGCACCATTTTGAAGTGTTCCATCTCTTCAATCGCAATTTCTGTCATCGCCTGAACCAAGTCTGGATAATGCGCATGTTTTACAATTATTGTAATTGCATTACTCGCAGCCTTTTGCTCGCAATAAGCATGGTCCGTTAAGATTTCTTCAATGTTCTTTTCAACGATATTTACCCATCTTGGGTCAGTAGGAAGCTTAAGTCCGAGCATAAAATTGTGTTTAACACAAAGTTAATGCTTGTAAATTGTTCTATCGAGTTATTAAATCAATATTTTTGACACATGATTAAATTAAAGCTGTTTTTATTCGCCCTATTTATTTTAGCATCAATAAGTACAAATGCACAACAAAAAGAGTCTCCAAAACTACTCGTAGGAATCGTCGTTGATCAAATGTGCTATGATTACTTGTACCGCTTTTATGACAAGTATTCTGATGATGGATTCAAGAAATTAATGACCAAGGGGACCAATTGCAGAAATATGAATTACAACTATGTCCCAACATATACGGGGCCTGGTCATGCTTCAATTTATACAGGTACAACGCCGAGTAATCACGGGATTGTCGCAAATGATTGGTTTGATAGACAGCAAATGAGATCAATTAATTGCGTTGAAGATTCAACGTATTCAACCGTAGGAAGCGGTTCCAAATCTGGTGCTTGTTCTCCGATCAATCTTAAGTCAAATACAATTACTGATCAATTAAAATTGACTTATCCAGATGCAAAAGTAATTTCTATGTCAATTAAAAATAGAGGTGCAATCTTGCCTGGAGGACATTTAAGTGATGGATCTTATTGGTACGATTATAATTCAGGAAATTTCATTACAAGTACGTTTTTTAAATCGTCTTTGCCGCAATGGGTAATAGACTTTAACAATAAGAAATATGCGGAATTTTATATGAGTGGCCAATGGACGACGCTTCAAGATATTTCGACATATACTGAAAGTGGACCTGATGATTCACCTTATGAGCACCTTATGCCATCGAAGACAACTCCAACCTTCCCTTACGATTTAAAGGCAATGAGCAGTGTTGAAGGGTATTCGTCTGCCGGTTTATTGCCATACACACCTTACGGAAACACCATCTTGACGGATTTGGCAATGAGCGCAATTACCGCAGAAGGATTGGGGCAAGATGATCAAACGGATATGCTTTGTATCAGTTATTCAACTCCAGACATCGTTGGACATACATTTGGGCCGTATTCTAAAGAAATTGAAGACATCTATTTACGATTGGATTTGGAGGTTGCTCGATTGATCAAAATGATTGAAAAGGAGGTTGGAAAGAAAGATTATATGATTTTCATTACTGCAGATCACGCCGTGGTTCCAACTCCACAGAATTTGGTGGATCACAATTTACCTGGTGGATATGTTTACACAGATACGAACATGTATTACTTGAAAGAAGCAATCACAGCGAAGTTTGGACAACCGTTGATTTTGGAACAAGACAACTTAAACTTCTATTTGGACCATGAGAACATCGCGCAATTGGGATTGGAATTGGACGATGTTATAGAATTTGTAGCGGATAAAACTGTAAAATGGGAGGGTGTAAAACGTGTATTTACTGCAAATCAATTGTACAATGGAAATTCAAATGATCCTTGGTTGGACATGGTCCGAAACGGATATCACCATGGCGAAAGCGGCGACGTAATCCTGATTTTGGAGCCGGGTTATTTACCATCAAGCAAGGACACGGAAAGCTCTCACAAAGGAACGTCTCATGGATCGGCGTATAGTTATGACACACACGTGCCGCTATTGTGGTATGGAAATGGAATTCCGAAAATGGATTTGTACCGCCCATTGAACATTACGGATATCACATCAACGTTAACGCACATACTTTACTTGCAACAAGTAAATGCCATGACTGGAGATCCAATTGAAGAGATCCTCGAAGATTAACGAGCTTACCGCTTGAGTGTTTAAATTTAGTAAATAGCCAAACTCAGTTCTTTTTAGAGAACTTTAGGATAGTACTCGAACTAGAAGCAATAGCAAACTTACCAACGCAAAGCCCAGCGCACCAATGAATGTGTTTGTCGTCGCAGAGAAGAACAAGGTTTGCTTTGAGGTGCGAATTTATTTTTGCGTCAGAAATAATGTCAGAAATCAAACGCGTTCCGCTCATTCCAATTGGTGACATTCGATCGCCGGTCTTCCATTTTCGAAAATGTAGTTTGCCCACAATCTTTGATTCATCAAGGTAGACTTCGTCTTTTGAAAATACAGTTGGAAGTTCATTTACCTTCTCAATAATTAACTCAGGTAGAGGGGCTTCAGAATTGACAAGGAAGCTCAATCTGTCTCCATCGAAAACGACTTTTTCAAATTGATTTGTAGTTGAGGCTATAAAATTTACAGATGTTCCTTTCTGTTTCAATCTTTTGATTTCTTGTGCTATGGATGGGGTTTGTCCCAACTGACGAAAGAACTCAATGTACTGCAATTCCGTTATCAAATTGAGATTGTCCAAAAGAATCGATGATTCAGTAATGGCAGATAAAACCGCCTGTTGAACTTCTTCTTCTAATTCTTTTTGCTTGCGTTTAAACTGTTTCACAAGTTCAATAACGCTTGAATTCAGTGTTGGAATCACTTCCGTCAAATTTGGAAGAATCTCATTTCGTAATTTATTCCGTCTGTATTTTGAATCGTGGTTTGAAACGTCTTCGCGCCATTCAATAGCATTCGCTTCAGCGTACTTCTTTAAATCTTCTTTGGAAAAGTCGAGTAAGGGGCGAACGATTCCATTGTTTTCGTCAGGCATACACGCCAATCCCATCACGCCTGATTTCCGAGCCAAATTCAAAAAAAATGTTTCTACTTGATCGTCGAGATGGTGCGCAAGAGCAACTTTACCCTTGGTCGAAATTATTTCATGGAACCAATCGTAGCGAACGTTTCTCGCTAATTCTTGCAAGTTCCCTCCATCCTTTAATTGAAGTTTTAAATCAACAATTCTTTTGTCAAAAGGAATGGAATTGTCCATGCAAAACTGTTCAACCAATTGGGCGTCTAATTCTGAATCTTCTCCTCGAAGTTTATAATTGACATGAATCACGTCAATTTTAAAATTCAATTGATGAAGTGCATAGGCAAGAACGATTGAATCCAATCCACCACTGCACGCGACAGAAATCTGAAATGATTTCAAACGCGACCAATTGGCTTCGATATGTTGTTCGATCCTATGCATTCATTCCCTTCAAGATCGATTGTACTTTGATATTGCATTCTTCGTATTCCGCTTCCGGAGAGGATTGAATTGTTATTGCTCCGCCAACAGGACACGACAAATATTTTGTTTCTCGGTTGTAAATTAATGTTCGAATTACCACGTTGAAGTCGAAATCTCCATTTGGCGCAATGTATCCAATTGCTCCAGAATAAATTCCGCGTTTGAAATTCTCATGCTTCTCAATCAATTTCATCGCGCTGTGTTTTGGAGCTCCCGTCATTGACCCCATTGGGAACGTCGCTTTTAAAACATCGGTGAATGAAGTCGTTTCTTCAACTTCACACGAAATGGTGGAAATCATCTGATGTACAGTTTCAAAGGAATATATCCCAAAGAGTTCATCGACTTTAACACTATTCTTTCTAGCGATTTTTGAAAGGTCATTTCGAACCAAATCAACAATCATTACGTTCTCTGCGCGTTCTTTTGGATCGGCCAAAAGACGTTCTTTCAATCGCAAATCTTCCTCTTTCGATTGGCCTCGTTTCGCCGTTCCTTTGATCGGTTGCGAGATCAGTTTAAGTCCTTCTTTTTTAATATACCGCTCTGGACTTCCACTAAAAATTTCGAAGTTGCCCAAAGACGAATAACACGAAAAAGGTGCTTTTGTCAATTGATTCAACTTGAAGTAGGCTTGAATCGGATCTTTCAATTCAACCTTTTCAGCAAAGAATTCCTGACAAAAATTGACTTCGTAAATATTCCCTTGCTGAATCTCGTTCTTGAGATCATTTACTTGATTCAAGTAAACCTCTTTCGTTAATCGAGCTTTAAATTTTGCACCCAATTTAAATTCGATTGATTGAGAATCATCAAAGAAGTCCGAAACAAAAGCTTCGTTTTCATTGCTTTCCTCTCCAATCAAATAATCTTTAATCTTTTCGTTTTCAATTGCTACAACTGTTTTTGGAACCCAAAGCGTCGCCAGCGGATAATTCTGACTGTCTCTGTTGCTCGATTCCAAACCTTGAATTTTCAATTTCAAATCGTAGCTCAAAGTTGTGAAAATGTACGCCCCTTTATTCGCATCAATGAATGATTGCATTGCATCAAGGTCTGATTTTTTATCCAAAATAAAGGTTGGGCCGGTGCCGAACGCTAAAATTCCAGAGCCATCATTTTCGTTGAGGTATGTAAGAGGTGCTGTTTTCACTTTGCGAATTTAATTACAATTCCTAGATTTTGGGAAATTGTGAGGATCGGAATTACTATCTTGGCAAAAGTAGTTATGTTGTACTATATTCTCAGACTAATCGTAAGTATTGGCATTCGACTCTTTTATAAACAGATTCGGGTGAAAAATCGCGAATATCTAGATGAAAAGGGCCCCAAAATCATAATTGCAAATCATCCGAACACAATCATGGATGCTTGGATTTTAGGCTACATCTGCAATCGACGAATTTATTATATGGCAAAAGGAACGTTCTTTACGAGTCCATTGAAACGCTGGGTTTTGAATGGATTAGGAATGATTCCTGTCAATAGAAAAGTTGATGGAATAAGCAGTGGCGTTTCGAATGAAGACTCATTTGAAGCCTGTTACCGTATTCTTGAAGAAGGAAAGATATTGGTAATTTTTCCGGAAGGGAGTAGCTTTCAAGAGCGTTTGCTACGTAAATTGAAATCTGGAACAGCACGGATTGCGATTCAAACGGAATTAAGAAACGAAGGGGGCCTCGGGTTGAAAATTATTCCAATTGGTTTGAATTACATGCATCCTGAAAAATTCAGAAGTTCCGTTCTAGCAACTATTGGTGAACCTATTAGTCCACAACCGTATTTGGACGAGTTTAAAACGGATTCGCTTAAAGCCGCAAGAAAACTAACGGAGAAATTTAGAATCGGCTTATCGCGCTTGTTGGTTCGATCTGAACAGAGTGAGGAAGAGGAATTGGTGGAAGGAATCGTCGGTATTATTTCTTCGGATTACATCAAATCGGATAATAAAGGTGTCGAACATGACGTTGAAATAATGCGAAGTGTGTTTGATCAAATGAACTTGATTCGGATTTCTCATCCTTGGAAAATAAATGAAATAAAAATGCTTGTTGAAAGCATCAATTGGCAGATTGAAAACTTAAACATCAAAGCAGATTTTCTTGATAGAAAGTACCGTTCCAGGATGTTTAAACGTCAATTGGTACAGTCATTCTTCTTTCTGATTATTGGCTGCCCCGTCTTTTTCTATGGCTTGATTCACAATTTCGTTCAGTTCAAGGTCACCGATTTATTGGTTGTCAGATTGATAAAAGAAGTAGAATACACGGCGCCGATTTTAGTCCTCCTCGGGTTGATTTTTTATCCATTGGTGTACGTGGCTTTCCTAATGGGGTTCAATTGTATTTTCGAACCTGAATATTGGATGAAATGGGTTTACTTTTGCAGTATGCCTTTGTCTGGTTTGGGAGCGTATTACTACTATCAATATTACAAACACATTCTTTTAAAGCGAAAGTTTATCTTCTTAATGCGAAAGGATAAAACGGGTATTGAGACGCTTAAGAACGAGCGAGAAAGTCTGAAGAAGTTGGTTTTTGAAAACTAATTACTTCACATACTCCAGCCCAATTTTCCCTGTCATCTTGTAAATTTCCAAGTACGTATCCATTTTATTGAACAGGTTCTCGTAATGCTGAATTAGTGTGTTTTGATAATTGTTCAAGAAGCTCGCCAAGTCGATTGAATTAATCCCGCCAATGGCGAATCGTTCTTGCGCCAACTCCAATGCTTTTTTTGAATAGACTAGATTTTCCTGAGAAATAGAAACCAATTGAACTCGGGCTTTGCAAAGCGCAATCAAATTTTGCAATGTGCTTGAAAGCGTCATCTTCATGTTTTCAATGTTGAGCGTACTAATCTCCTCTTGGATTTTAGACACTTCAACGGCTCTTTTGTTCTTCCAATTGTTGAAGATGGAATAGCGTAAATTGATGTTTCCGTAATAGGATAAATTACTCGTTTCAGCTTGAAAGGCGTTGTTTTGTATTTCTCGAATCCACGACCAACCAGGTTGAACTCCAGCTTGAAACGACAAGGTTGGATAAAGGAACGAGCGTTGAAATGCAGTATTTGTTTTTTGCAATTCTAAGGAGATGTATTGATTCGTCAAGTTCTGATTGTTGGAATACATTTCAGTTTCAGCTTCAGAAAAATCGACATCCATTACCTTAAGATCCATTTTGTCGGTTAAGTTCAATCCTTCAGCGGTGATTGTACTATCGTTCATCAAAAGCAACAAGTTCCGAATTGAATTGTCGCACGAAATTTCTTGCATCAACAGGTTTGTACTGTCCGTAAAATATTGATTCTTGAATTGCATTAACTCAAGCGTATTGGCGTTGCTGTACTTTTCTTTCAGTTCGTAGTAATGCATCTTATCTTTCGATAACTCCATTATCGATTTAAATAAATCTTTTCTGTCGTGTTGCAATTGAGCTGTATAATAGGCCTTCAAAACATCTTGAATTGTATTTTCAATTACTGCCATAGCGTTGTTCGCGCTTTGGTTTTCCAAAATTTCCAACCGTTCTTTTGAAATCCGAACAGCGAATCCAGTGAAAATATTCCAATTCGCAGTTAACGAAGGATTGATGCTTTGCGTTAAAACGATTCCCGGTATAAAGGTGAACGGGTTGTTCGTATTGTCCTGAATCGTATTACCATTTATTAGTGTCAAATCAACAGTCGGGAAAGCTCCAGCTTCTGACCAGCGGTTATTCAATTCATTGATGGAATGTTGCTTCCCAGAAATGATAACTTGGTAGTTTTTCTCCAAAGAAATAAACACCGCTTCGGACGCACTTAAGTCGCGCTGAGCGAATCCAATGGAACTTAAACCGATAAAAACGAGAAGGCTACTTATTTTCAAATTCATGCTGATTTTTCTCTAGTTTTATTACTGGCTCTACTGACCTCGAATCCAAGTTAGACTCACCGTGGAAAAACCATCTGTAAAAGATTCTTCGAGCGTTCCAGAATAGGATCGCGGCAGGGTAGAAGAACAAAATAAATAATGTGCCAAACAACACGCCGAATGCAATTGAAACGGCAACTGGAATCAAGAATTGAGCTTGCATACTTGTTTCCATGATAATCGGAAGAAGTCCTGCTACGGTTGTTAATGAAGTCAATAAAATGGGTCTGAAACGTGAAATTGCAGCTTCAATTGCAGCATCTTTGACTTCATACCCCTGTTTGAGAAGTTCGTTGTAACGATCGAGGAAGACAATAGCGTCATTCACTAAGACTCCAATTAAAGCTATAATTCCAAACATTGACAATAAAGAAACGGGCAAACCAACCAATCCATGTCCAAATATTGCACCAGCAACCCCAGCAGGTATTACCAGCATAATTAGGAATGCGCTTCCTAGGCTATTGAAGTGCAAGGCAATAATGATGAACATGATTACGATTCCGATTGGGGCAACTGCCTTCATTGAGTCCATCGTTTTTCTTTGACGTTTGGATTGACCCAATTCAACCGATTTTAATCCCGGATATAAATCAAACAACTCGGGTAAAACGGAATCTTGAATTTGTGTGTTAATTTGAGACACCAAATCAGGATCGGTGCATTCAGCATCTACCGTTACAATTCTTTGCCCATCCAATCGTCGAAGTGTTTCCGGAGCTCTTTCCATTGTGAAATCGCAAATTTTATTCAATGAGATTGCGACGCCTTGCGGTGTTTTAATCTTCATATTTGTCAGATCATAAAGAGAGTTTCTGTCCTCAATAGGAAAGCGAACCCAAATTTTGATCTCATCCGTTTCAATAATAACGCGCTGGGCTTCATTTCCGAAAAATCCAGACCTGATTTGAGATAGAACATCACTTTCGGTAAGGCCGTAAATACTTGCTTCTGTGCGCAATTTTAGTTGAACCTCATTTTTCCCAGGAGGCATGTTGTCTTTGATGTTGAAAACGCCATCAATCTTAGAAAGTCGGGATTTCAAAACCTTAGTTGCTTGCAATAAATTGGCTTCTTTTTGTGAGGACAATCCAATAGCGATCTCTTTACCAAAACGGTTGAAACCTCCAACATAAGTGTCTTGGGCTAGCTTTCCGGAAGATGTCGCGTTAATGCGTCGAATAATTCGATTCATTAAGGTGTCAATAGGCGTTTTAGCATTCTCACCGTTAAAGAACACTTGAACCATTCCTGTGTGGTTTCCAGCTTGGCCAATACTTTGCGAAATCCCGACATTACTGGAATAGTACGTTAAAAGTGAATCTCCCGTTTCATCAATGATTCGTTGGTTTTCAGAGATGAGAATTTCCGTTGCTGTGTTGACAAAACGTTCCGTTTGATCCTTTGAGTCACCAGGTTTGTAGGCTGCTTCAATAGTAAAGAAATCAGGTTCGATATTTGGGAAAAATGTAGCCCCAATAACACCTCTGCCCATCAGAACGAAAGCGAGAATTGTAAAGGCAAGAGGAATGAAAACCGTCAAATAAAACCAGTTCCGTTTTGTGCCAATAATATTTTCGACCGCTGTCTTGAACCAATTGTCTCTAACGAATTTAATGAATCTATCGGCTCCACCACGGATTTTGCTTTCCATTGGAGATTGCGAGAATCCAGTGATGAATAACGTTGATCCAAGAATGATTAAAGAGAAAGGAAATAAGAGGAGTCCAAATCTATCACCTGGAGTAATCAAACCTGTTGCGAGATAGATAAGGATAAGTGAACCGACCATAACTAGCGCGCCAACCAAATAGGAGAATTTGAAGGTCTTTCGCTCGGATAACACACTTTTATGTCCCAAATGAGCTGGAAGAATAATGAATGCTTCAATAAGCGAAAAAGCTAGACATGCGATAACGACGAAGGCCATTTCGTGCATCATTTCCATTCCTTCAACGAATAGTATAATGGAAAACGCTACAATTGTGGTTGTAACCGACGTGAAAACTGGTTTCAGAACTTCTAACGTTCCTTCTAATGACGATTTATGGGCTGATTTTCCCTTTTCAAAATGGGTATAAATATTCTCAGCGATTACAATTCCATCATCCACCAAGATACCAACAACGAGGATCATTCCAAAGAGTGAAATCATATTGATGGTCATGCCATAAGCTGTTCCTAGAATAAACATTCCTAAAAAGGAGAAGGGGATTCCAAAGGCTACCCAAGCCGAAAGTTTCAAGTTTAAGAAAAGTCCCAAGAACAGAAGTACAAGGATGAGTCCCATGATACCATTACGGGTCAATAGGTCGATCCGATCATCCAGCATTTGATTGAATTCAAAGAATATTTTGAATTCGTAATCTGGATTTTCTTCATTGAATTTATCGCGGTATTCGTAAAGGGCATTTGTAATCTCAGAGATATCCTCATCGATTGTTTTCTCGATTTGAAACGAAACGGCTGGTTTTCCATTGAATTTTGCTTGCTGAGAGGCTTCTGAATACGTAAGCTTCACATCTGCAACGTCGCCGATTGTAATTTTTTCACCGCTCTTTGTTGTTCGAAGTAGAATCTTCGCGATTTCTTCAGGAGATGTTCTTCTGTTGTTGGAACGAATGTTTAGTTCCTCCATCGGCCCGCGAATAATTCCAGTCGTGATATCAATATTTTTAGAGCCGATTGCAGCGCCCACTTCCTGCATGGAAATGTTGTACCTCAATAAATCCTGTTCTCTAATCTCAACGTTTATTTCTTTATCTGGAAATCCCGTCTTTTGAATTTGAGTAATTTCTTTTGAATTCAATAATTGGCGCTCAACCTTCGAGGCGAGGTCCGTTAAATCATTGATGTCCGCATTGTCAACTCTAGAGGCGATCCCAACAAAAGCGACCACGCTTCCTATTCCGCCCGTTTTCTGTTTGAAAATAGTTGGAGGTTCTATGCCTTTTGGAAATGAACTAATAGAATTTACTGAGTTTTCAATATCACTCAGAAGCGCTTCCATATCCGTGTCCGCATCTGCTGTAATCACAACTTGCGCAAAGTTCTCTTGAGATGTCGAATTGATCTCATCGATTCCGTCAAGTCCTTTAACCGATTGCTCAATTTTAATCGTTACACCTTGCTCCATCTCCGACGGAGAAGCTCCAGGATACATGACAGAGACATAGATTTGTTTCGGTTCCTGTTCCGGGAAAAATGACTTTTGCATTGTTAGAAGCGAGAACGAGCCAAACATCACAACGATCACAATAATCGCATTTCCCCAAATCGGTCGATTGATAAAAAACTGTATTAATTTATTCATTGCTACAGTATTATTGGGAATCTCCCTTATATTTTACGTCCTTCTCAATTTTACCAATCTGTTCCATCAGAACTTCTTCACCGTCTTTTAGCCCCGTCAAATAAATCGAATCGGGGATTGAACCAACTTGATTGACCTTGATTTCGATTATTTTATTTCCTTCGATCACTTTTACTTTACCGCCTTGCATGGCTGTTCTGGGAAGGACAACACATTCTTTTAGTGTGTTGTCTTCTTGATCAATAGAAACGTTCACGAAAAGTCCGCTGTAAATTGTTTTGCCTTCCGCTGCTTTGATCGAATAGTAAACATCTGCAGATTGTGTTTGTTGATTGATCACATTCGATACCCGTAAAATTTTACCCGTTCCCACAGTTATATTGTCGGCGTTTACAAACTTGGCAAAACTTTCATTTCGATAGTTGTGTAAGTCTTTGATAGCTATTGGAACCTTAACTTCAAAATCATCTGTTTTTGCAATTTTAGCGACTTGCATACTCGGACTGATTATAGATGAAGGTTCTGCGAATGTTGCTATGACAGTTCCATTGAATGGAGCTATAAATACATACTTGTCCATCTGCGATTCCAATTGTTGCAATGCGTAGAATTCGGGATAGAAATTTCGTCCCATGAAGAACATTTCTTCTTTCGTTGTTCCTGTTGCAGGTATTGCAGGTAATTTAGGGTTACTGGGACTCAAATCATTTATGAACGTCATCCACTTATTTCGCTCTGTTGGAAAATCGAGCTCAATATCAGGAAGCGAGCCCAGAATCATATTAGACATGACTGCTTTCTTTACTTCAAAATTGAATTTCGCATCCTTATTTTCTACTCTGTATAGAACTTGACCTGCTTTAAAGTTGGTTCCAGGCTTCATTGTGACTTGGCCTTTTTGTAATTCTCCTTGAATTTGAAAAGCCACATTTAACTCCATGTTTGGTGTTATCTGACCGTAAGAAACCAGTGAGATTCGCTGAGGAGCATTTTTCACTTTTTTGGTCCGGAGATGGACGGTTTTGTCCTCTTCCTTCATTGTTTTAGATTGCGTCTTCTGATTGGCTTTCAAAATGACAAATATACTGCCACTTATGACGATTGAAATGACAAATAAAATGATCTGACTCCTTTTCATTAATTGAATATTTACATTCTCCATAAAGGTACAATTCAGATCGCGAAAAAGTTCATATTAATTATGAACTCAATAAAATAATGTTGAGATGTTTGTGGGCTTGATGAAGGGTTAGTGTTTAGAACTGTTGAAAAAGATGTTGAAAACCTAAAGCCACAGTGTTCATAGCTGAGAAAGCCTTTATTAACTTTATGTTAAGAATCACAATCTAACTACGAAATGTTCGGAACAATTATTAAGAAAAAAGTCTCTGACGATAAATTAGCCAATGTATTCATTAATGGCTTATTTACGACAATTGACAATGGATTCCCGGTTATTGCTGAGATAATCAACGATGACCCTGCTTTTGTTAAATCGCCTAACCTTCGTCCAAATGATAATTATGAATTTTCTTTAATCGTGTTGTTTGGAAACCTTTCCTTTTTAGAAAGTGCATTTGATCCGCATCAAGCAGACCGTATCGAAACTTTGGTTTATGAAAAATTAGCCAAAGCCTATGATATGCCTGTTTACGATTTCAAGAAAATGATGAAAGATTACAAAACGCACTTGTGTCGTTTAAATCATCCTTCTAGAAATATGATCTATGCCATGTCAAAAGGAGTGTTTGATAAATACTTATTGTACAATTTTCAAGATGAATACTTTAAAAGAATGCAAGCACCAAATCCTTTGTTCTTAAAAAGAATGGATGAAGTTTTAGAGAACTTTGTTTGGGATTGGGATGTCTTTTTTAAGAAATATAGACTAGATTAACACACTCTCCAAAGTAGTAAATTCCTGTTTCAAAAACGGCCTTCTAGTAAGAGGCCGTTTTTTATTAGGTATAAAACGTTATTGATTTTAAAATCAAGGCGAAACTACTAGAATAATCTTAATAAATCAAATAGTATTTTGGCTTGGAATCGATTTAAAAATCTTTCAGTTTCGAACGTAAACCACTTTTTTCGTCTCGAAAAATTCTTCCTCAAATTTGTTTTTGATATCAAATATCTGAATTGCTTTCGTCACTGGAGCCATTTCTTCCGCTAAGTCACCGCCTTTCAAATAAAGAATTCCATTCTTAAGATCGTTGTTGTTCTTCTTAAGGAATTGACCTTTTGTCCAGCGAATGAATTTAGGCATCGCTGTTACTGCTCGACTCACGATAAAATCAAACTGTTGATCGATATTTTCGGCTCTTTCATGAGTTCCACGAACGTTTTTCAATCCAAGTGCTTCAGTAATCTCTTTAACGACTTTAATTTTCTTTCCAACAGAATCAACAAGTAAGAAATCACATTCAGGAAACATTATTGCTAGCGGAATCCCGGGGAAGCCACCACCAGTACCTATATCTAGGATCTTAGTGCCGTCTTTGAACTTTATAACATTGATTATTGCCAATGAATGCAGAATATGCCGCTCGTAGAAGTTTTCGGTGTCTTTTCTAGAAATTACATTGATCTGTTCGTTCCAGTGTTGAAACAAGTCGCCAAGTTTATCGAATTGCTCAATTTGCTTAGGTGTGAGATCAGGGAAATATTTCGTGATTAGTGATGTGTTGTTCATCTAAATCGAATCTTTGGTTTTTTCAATCATGTTTGAAAGGAAATCTCTCGCTCTAAACAGTTGAGCTTTCACGGTTCCCAGAGGAAGGTTGAGCTCTTCAGATATTTCTTCATAGCTCAACTCCTCGAAGTAACGTTTTTCCACCAAGATTCTATACCGCGGTTTTAACTTGGACACCAAGTCGCGCATGTGCATTACTTTTTGTTTGTGCTCAAGAGTTTCTTCAGGATCACGCGTTGCACTTTTTGTATCTATAAAGATTGTTTCTCCGTCAGTTGTTTTAATCCCAGTATCCATTGAGGTTACTTTGATTCTTTTCTTTCTGATGAAATCAATGCAGTTGTTTGAAGCAATTTTAAAGAGCCAAGTTGAGAAAGCGTAACTCGGAGAATATTGCTCCAGTCTGTTAAATGCTTTTCCAAAAGCTTCGATAGTAAGATCGTCAGCGTCATCGGTGTTTTTCACCATTTTAAGCATCATGAAATAAATTGATTCTCTGTAACGATCCATCAATTGACCGTAAGCAAGTTGATCGCCGCCAATTGCCGAATGAACTAAATCAAGATCTTTTTGTGCTTTTTCCGATAAGTGGTCTCTATTTACCATTTTTTACTATCTGTTTTATCGACTGCGTAAAACATTAAAGGAGTTAGTAGCGAGTACATTAGATCCAGTAATGGTATAAATGCGATAAATTTTGATTCGTTCAATTTTTTAAATGATTTCCCTAGAATGATCCACTTAATAATCAATATTAAAGAGAAGATCGCGAGGCTTAACCATCGGAAGTTTGATTCAAACATCAAAATAACAAAGGAAGTCGTCATGATTAACATGGTCAGTGGATATATTCCTAACATTAGCTTTTTGATAACCCTATATTTTTCTGACGCAGTATAGTGTCTAGACTTTTGCTTGAACCAGCTTTTCCAAGAACTTGAACCTTTTGAATAGCAAAATGACTCCGGTTCTATGTTAATCGTGTAATTTTTCTTTTTTGCTGCGTCTTGAATAAAAAGATCATCATCACCCGATGAAAGCGCGTAATGCGATTTGAATCCTTTCGCTGCATGGAAGACAGATTTGGTGTATCCAAGGTTTCGGCCAATCCCCATGTAGGGCAATCCTGTTTTTGCAAAAGCGAAGTAATTCATTGCGATCCAAGCGGTATCAAATCGAATCGCTTTATTGAGAAGGCCTTTTTCTCTTGTATAAGGACCGTAGCCCATTACAATCTGCTTCTTTTCTGTGAAATACTTCGACATACTCGCTATCCATTGTTCGGATTCAGGTCTACAATCGGCGTCAGTGAGCAACAGATTTTCGTATTTCGCTCCTTTTATTCCTATCGTTAAAGGCAGTTTTTTACCGAATTTGAGGTGTTTGCTATCCTCAACCTTAATGATTCTTAAATTGGGGTATTGATGGGCGTAGGCATCGAGAATATATTCTGAATCATCGAGGGATTGATGATTAATAACAATAACTTCAAATTTAGGATAGTTCTGTTCCATGATAAACGGAAGGTTATTGAAGAGATTTTTCGACTCATTTCGAGCTGCAATGATTATAGAAACAGGTTCTTGAATTTTTGAAAGGGGCTCTGGTCGGTTTTTGTGAAATGCGAATCGTGTGTAAGTGAATAATACGAAAATCAGGTGGACAAGGGAAACCCCACAGAAACCCAAGAATAAATAGGTCGCTATATCGTACTGAAATTTGGGAAGAAGGTCCAACATCAAAATCACTTTGCTACAAAGATGCGGGTTTGCTTAAATACATTTATCTTTGCGGCTGTAAATTATCAACATTTTTATGCACTTTGAACTCAAACATACTGACAGTCAATCGAAAGCGCGAGCTGGATTAATGCACACTGATCATGGAGTAATTGAAACTCCGATTTTTATGCCTGTTGGAACGGCAGGAACAGTCAAAACAGTCCATCAACACGAGCTAAAAGAGGACATTAAAGCGGATATCATTTTAGGAAATACGTACCATTTGTTCTTAAGACCGGGATTGGACGTTCTAGAACCTGCAGGTGGATTGCATAAATTTATGAATTGGGACATGCCGATCTTAACAGATAGTGGCGGTTACCAAGTTTATTCCTTGTCGGGAGCCCGAAAAATTAAGGAAGAAGGCGTGACGTTTCAATCGCACATTGATGGAAGTTACCATTTCTTTTCTCCTGAAAAAGCAATTGATATTCAGCGTTCAATCGGTGCAGATATTATCATGGCATTTGATGAATGTACACCTTACCCGTGTGACTATAATTATGCGAAACGTTCCATGCACATGACCCACAGGTGGTTGAAGCGTTGTTTCAATCAAATGGATGCGACAAGACCGAAGTATGGACATGAACAAGCTTTGTTTCCAATTATTCAAGGGAGCGTTTATAAAGATTTAAGAAAAGAATCAGCGGAGAAAATTGCTTCATTTGATGCGATCGGAAACGCCATTGGTGGATTGTCGGTGGGAGAACCTGACGATGAATTGTACGAAATGACAGATCTTGTTTGTGGAATACTTCCAACGGATAAGCCGAGGTATTTAATGGGAGTAGGAACTCCTTTGAATATTTTAGAATGTATTTCAATGGGAATTGACATGTTCGATTGTGTTATGCCATCTCGGAATGCGCGCCATGGAATGTTGTTTACATCCGAGGGAATCATCAACATTAAAAACAAAAAGTGGGAGAAGGATTTTTCGCCTTTAGATCCGAATGGAACCTCTTACGTCGATTCAACGTATAGTAAGTCCTACTTGAGGCACTTGATGCGTTCGAAAGAACATCTCGGAATGCAAATTGCTACGATACACAATTTATCATTCTATTTGTGGTTAGTTAAAGAAGCGAGAAAACGTATTTTGGATGGAACTTTCTCAACTTGGAAAGCTCAAATGGTTTTGAAATTAGGCAATAGACTGTAAATGTTAACGATACTAGATAAATATATTATTAAGAAGTTTCTTAAAACTTTCTTCTTCATTTTTGGAGTGATAATGTTATTGTCTATTGTTTTTGACCTCGCCGAAAAATTACCATTATTTGCATCTAAGGATGCTTCACTTTCTGAGATTGTTTTCGATTACTATGTGAGTTTCATTCTTTTCCATGGAAACATGTTCTCCTCCATGATCATTTTTATTGCGGTGATTTGGTTTACAGCTAAAATGGCGCAGGATACGGAGATTATTCCTATTTGGAACAGCGGTCGACCGTTTACAAGATTCATTCGGCCCTATATGATTGCGGCAACAATTCTAATGTTGATTTCACTTGGTTTAAACCACTTTGTGATTCCGAACACCAATCAATTGCGATTGAATTTTGAGGAGAAGTACTACCGTGATGAAATGTACATTTTGGACTATCATGCAGAATTCCCAGGCGGACAAGTTGTTTATTTTGACAGTTACATGGCGGATAAAAATAGAGCGGAGGATTTTGTTCTAGAGCAAGAAGGTTCAGATGGCGAGTTAACTTATTTTTTGAAAGCACGTACCGCAGAAAATAAGAAAGGAACCAATAAATGGGTACTGAAGGACTATTGGAGTCGAAGAATAGGCGATGCCAATGATGTTCTTGTGGAAGGCCGGCGGCTCGATACGTCTTTTAAATTTACAATGGATGAAATGGCAACGCGTGAAAATATAGCCGAGACAATGCCGTATTTTGAGCTGAAAGAATTCATTGAACGCGAAAAGAAAAAAGGTTCAGACATGGTTCCTAACTATGAGATCGAGTTGTATCAACGAACCTCTTATCCTTTTGCGACTTATGTCTTAACAATCATCGGGATTGCCGTCGCCAGTCGAAAAAAGCGGGGTGGGATTGGAATCAATATCGCCATAGGACTTGGGATTATATTCGTTTATATTTTTGCAATGAAAGTTACGACAGTTGCAGCTATGAATCTAGGTTTTGCAACATACATTGCTGTGTGGATTCCGAATTTCTTATTCTCCATTTTGGCCTATTTTCTTTACAAGAAAGCCCAACGCTGATTAATCATCAGTGGTCACGATTTCGAAGGAATATCGGCTTCCTTCACGCTTTTATGTACCACCCAATTGTTCTGCTAGAACATCAATTAACTCCAATCCAAAACTTCCGATTGCCTCTTCTTTAGGTTTAACCCATTGGCCGTTGTCCTCGTAAGAGAAATAAACTTCGCATTCATTTTTTGGTTTGATCTGAATCCGAATCACTGCCGAATCAATCTCTGAATAATCGTGTTTTAGAGAATTCGAAATCAATTCGTTGACTAAAAGTACAAAGGAAACAATTGTTTTCAATCCGGCGTATTCATCATCGGAATCAATTTCCAGAGACACTTTTCGATTTGCTACTGTCACTAATTCTTGAGATAAATCATTGATGTAATCTGCAATGTTAATCCTCGAAGGTTCCTTTTCTTTATACAGTTTTTGGTGAATCAAAGACATGGTCAATATTCTATTGATTGCAATGGTAAACTGCTATTTATTTTCTTCTGATTTGATTTCTGAACGCTTCATAAGGAGCAAGCTTATGATAATTTGCAGGTTGTTTTTAACTCTGTGATGCACTTCTTTAATCAGCGTAACGTTTTCTCTATTTCGGTTTAAAACTTCCTCGTTTTGTTGCTCCAAATTGAAGTTTAATTTCTTCAGCTGAAGTTGAGAATAGTATTGAAACAAAACATATTGGTTGACTAAATATGCTAGCACTAAAAACACTGAAATGATCTCGATGATGTTAATGATTCGAGATGTCAAGCTCTGAGCTTCGACAATTCCAATATGCGTATTTAAATTGAAAAGGGTAAACCAACTTGATCCCAAAATACCGAATTCCCTAACTAATCCACTGAAGCTTATCCAATTTAACTTTCATTCTAGCAAAGCCAAATGTTACAACAATCGTCGTTCCAGAGATTTCTTCTACGGTTCCCGATTGCTTGGTGGAAATGAGTTTAACTTTCGATCCAACTTTGATTTTGTCTCGGTTGAAATTGTCTTCAACAGGAATTCCTTTTTTCTGGCCCTTCTTTTTAGGTGATGCCAATGCTTGTTTCAAAACATTTTTAGCAGCTTCAGCCTTAGAGCGTTCAACTGCCAGGTATTTTTTTACTTCATCGAGAAGTCCATCGTTAATTGTTTTCTTTCTTGACTTCGTGTTGTACTTATCTATAAATGATTTCATTTTTTTTCCACCTTGAACGAGCTTGTCGTTAGCAATAGAGTTCTGACGTAAATCCTTTAGTTTATTGTCGTAAATTGATTTTTGTTCTTCGTAGTTATTCAGGGCCTTTTGAGCTGTTTCCTGCGCTTCAATATGCTCCTTATTCAATCGAGTGAGGTAATTCTTTTCCTTTTGCAAATCACTTAAAAGCTGATCCATTTTGACTTTTTTGTCATCGAGCTTCGTTTTTGCATCAGCGATCAATTCTTCAGGAATCCCATTGATTGTTGCAACTTCAAACGTGAATGAACTTCCCGGTTGACCCGTGTCCAATTTATACAGCGGCGCTAGGGTTTCTGTATTGAAAAGCATGCAACCGTTCTGCGCGTTCCGAAGTTTATCGGCTTTCAATTTAATGTTTGAATAGTGCGTTGTAATTACACCAAAACTCTTCTTGTTGTAGATCGCTTCAAATATAGATTCGGCCAAAGCTCCACCCAAATCAGGATCAGAACCTGTTCCAAATTCATCAATGAGGAACAAAGAGTTTCGATTGGCAACATCTAAGAAACTTTTCATTCGTTTCAATCGATAAGAGTACGTACTCAACTCATTTTCGATGGATTGATTGTCTCCGATATCGCTCATAATATTCTGAAAAAAACACATGATGCTATTTTCATGAACAGGAACCAACAAGCCCGATTGAAGCATAATTTGGATCAAACCAACGGATTTCAGCGTAATACTTTTACCACCAGCGTTAGGGCCAGAAATCACAAGCATTCGAGAGAATTTATCCAGAGCTAAACTTTGCGGATGTGTTTTCTTCTTTTGATCTTTGTTGTTCTTCCAAAGAATAGGATGGTAGGCATCTATCAATTCGATTTTTAGTTCATCGGAAATTTTTGGAAGTTTGCAATCTAATGCTGTGGCCAATCGCGTTTTTGCATTGATGAAATCAAATTCAGTTAAGACTTCTTGATAGCCCTTAATGAGCGATAAATGATCTTTAAGTTCGCGGCGTAAAATTTGAAGGATTCTGAAAATTTCTTTTCGTTCGTCGTCTTGAAGCAATTCCAATTCGTTGTTCAATTGAACATTGACTTGCGGCTCGATATACGTAAACGTTCCAGTATTGCTTGAACCGGTAACCGCTCCTGAGACCTTTCGCTTGTGCGAAGATAAAATCGAAAGAACACGTCTGTCGTTGATGAACGTTTCTCTCGTATCACCAAGAATATTGTCCTTACCAAGCTTGCGCAATTCACGATCGAAATTTTTATTGATTTGCCTTTTCAATCCGTGCATATTAGTGCGGATTTCAGCAAGAAGTTCTGAAGCTTTGTCCTTCACATTTCCAGTACTGTCAAATACTTTTTCAATGGCTTCAACGATCTCTTTTGTATAGTAAATATTTTCTAAAGTTCCGTTTAAAAGAGGAAACTCAGATTCTCGTTTGTCAAAGAAAACCAGAAGTGAATTCACCAGCATTGACGCTTGATGCACCTTCATGAAACCGTCCAAAGAAATCGATGCATTCTCAATTGGAAGCATTTTTATTTCGTTTTTCAGCTCCTCAAAATCGAGGTGAGGAAAAGTTTCTCCAACACTTCTAATTTCAAGAAATTCATTGGTTTTATCCAACTGATAAGTGATCTCATCAAAGTTGGAAATTGGAGCAAGCTTTTCCAAGCGTTCTCTAGCCGTAGATTCTTTCGCATACGCCGCCAACCATAAGCGAATAGTATCGAATTCAAGATCGGCGAGGGTTTGTACATCTACTGACATGCCGCGAAGATAAACCTAATTTGTAATTATGAATTGATAATTATGAATTATTGAAGATCTAATGTTAATGATAGGTGTAACTCTAAAATTCCTAATTACTATCCCATAATTATTAGCCTTCTTTCAACTCAACCATTCCATCCGCGTGTTTTGCAAAGCGTTTTTTCTCGCGGGCATGAACCATATCATATTTCTCCCAAGGCCATCCACCGTATTGCGTTGCGTGGTAATCTTCGAATGCTTGTTGAATTTCTTCACGTGTATTCATAACAAATGGCCCGTGTTGTACAACGGGCTCTGCAATTGGCATCCCTTGAAGAACAAGAATTTTTGAAACTGTATCTCCATTTTTGATAACCAAATTTTTCGTTGGGTCAACTTCCGCAGCATGGTAAAATGGAATTTCTAAATCTTGAATTTTCAAGTCGTTTCCTTCATAATAATAAATTGTACGGTTTACGCCTTCAACGCTCTCCTCGAGTTCAAACGTAGAATTTGCTTCTAATTTAATATTGAAGATTCCAACATGGTTGACTTTTTCATTCGCCCAAGAATCGGGTGGTGGAGCTGGAGCGTTTTCTTCTTTCAAAGTACCAGCGATAATTTCAATTGTTGCAGATAACTTCCCTAAAAGGTCTTTTTCCTCAATAACTGGAATTGTATCGTTCCACAGCATTGCGAAATGAGGTTCTACCATTTTACTTCTCTTCGGAAGGTTCAACCAAATTTGGAACAATTCCATCGGATTTTCTTTTTCCTTCGAAACGAGCGGGAACATTTCGGAGTGCTGAACTCCTTTTCCAGCGGTCATCCATTGAACATCACCATTTCCATAACGCCCAGAAGCACCAGTTGAATCCGCATGATCTACAATTCCTTCTCTAACAACGGTGATCGTTTCAAAACCTCTGTGTGGATGACCGGGGAACCCAGGGACAGTTCCTCCGTGGTACATTCTCCATCCGTCTTTTATAATGAAATCTTGTCCTAAATTTCTTCCTTCCAATGAAGCGTCAGGCCCCATCACATCATTTCCTTTTGGATATTTGTCTTCGTGATGAACACAGAATAAAAAAGGATCGGCCGTTTTCCATTGAAACCCTAGAGCCTTAATACTTTTAACTGGATGCACTTGTTCCATATCGTCTTCGTCTTTTGTTTTACTACTGAATAAAAAAGGTAATGCTACAACTGATGAAAAGCCAAGAGCCATTTTCCCTAAAAATGCACGTCTTTCGTTTTTCTTTTCTTTCATTTCGATTTTTTTGTTACCATGGTAAATATAATGATATTTTGTCAGCTTTGACTACATTTGACTATAACATTTTTTAGCTATGAAAATTATATCGTTCAACGTAAATGGAATCCGCGCAATCGCGAAAAAAAACTTTCACGAGGACATGAGAACTGTAAATGCAGACATCATCTGTTTGCAAGAAACAAAATCAACCGTTGATCAAGCGCGGGAAGTCGCGAATGAGTTAGAAGGTTATCATTTTTATGGAAACGATTCAAAGGCGCGTAAAGGATATTCTGGGACGGCCATTTTATCTAAAGTTGAGCCTATTTCAAATTCAATTGACATTGGAATTATTGAGCACGACCAGGAGGGTCGCGTAACGTGCTTGGAATTTGAAGGCTACTATGTTATTACGGCTTACGTTCCAAATTCTGGAAACGATTTACGTCGATTGGAATACCGACAAAATTTTGATAAATCATTTTTGGTTTACTTGAAGAACCTTGAAAAAACCAAACCCGTAATTGTTTGCGGTGATTTCAATGTTGCCCACAAAGAGATTGATCTTGCGCGACCAAAACCGAACTACAATAAATCTGCAGGCTTCATGCAAGAGGAAATCGATGGAATGGACGCCTATACTTCGAACGGATTGGTCGACACGTTTAGAGCGAAGACATCGGAAGGAGAAAATTACTCATGGTGGAGTTATAGAGGTGGCGCTAGAGATAGAAATGTCGGTTGGCGGATTGATTATTTCCTTGTTTCACAATCACTGATGGATCGAGTAGAGGGTGCATTCATTTTGGGAGATGTTCACGGGTCGGATCATTGTCCGGTTGGGATTGTTGTTAAAAAACTTTGATAATTTGATCGTTGCAGAGTTTTATGGCTGTTATTTAACGTAAGCTTTTCAAGCAAATATGGTCTAAATATTGTTTTTTTTGAAACAATAAATGAAATGCAATCATAAATTTGTAGTTTGAAAAAGTGGTTTCAGACATGAGAAAATATTAAATAAACGAAGGATGAGAAATTTAAAGAAAGCATATATCGCTGGAGGTTGTTTTTGGGGTATGGAAGATCTTTTTAGAGTAAGAAAAGGTGTCATTGATACTGAAGTGGGTTATTTGGGAGGAAATAATGATTCTCCGACGTATAAAAACCACCCTGGACACGCTGAAGGAATTGAACTTACATATAATTCAGATGAGACAACTTTGGAAGAAATTTTAGATTTTTTCTACCGCATCCACAATCCAACAACAATTGACAGGCAAGGAAACGACAGAGGTTCGAGCTATCGATCTGCGATCTTTTTTCAAAATGAAGAAGAAAAAGAGATTTCACATAAAATAATAAAACTGGTAAATGCAACAAATAAATGGGAGGGCAAGATCGCAACAACTTTAGAACCTTTCGATCAGTTTTGGCCAGCAGAGCCGGAGCATCAGGATTATTTGGTTCGAATTCCTAATGGATACACTTGTCACTTCGAGCGGTTCGGATCGTTTTTACAACTTTAATATAGAGCTTTTCATCATTGGTTAGAATGAAGCTTACAATCATTGTAATGATAATTGGTCAATTGTAATTTTAGGAATTTTACTCTTTCGAATTAGAAGGAAAAACATTGTTGGAATAACAAATTCTAAGTTAAATAGAATTCCAATTTAAATCTTTTCCGGGTGTAATTGATATTCAGAAGTATTTGCCAATACAATCGCCGATATAAGAAGCAATAGACTCTCTTACTGCGATAATTTATTTTTGACTATTCAAATTGCAGAATTCTCTTTCGTGTTCCGTCGCTATAAATAAAAATCAGCGGGGTATTAAATTTCATCTCTGTTTTTCGTCCCATTAGATCAATGATTTTGATAAGGTCTTTGGGTTTATCGTTTGAGAACTCTGGAACCTCAGCAGATGAAGGGCATTGTTTTCCTTCTAGAAAATCCCAAATAATTTGGGGAGAGTAAAAGTCCATGTTGATTGTTCCTAGACCGCCCCAAACTGTTGGTATACCAGGCCATTGATGTCCACCTCCTATAACTTTTATATGTTCAAGAATTGCGCTGTTACAATTGGTGAAAGTATATAGTTCAGGATAAGAGAAGTCTAAAACGCTTGGGTTGGGCATTGAAGTCAAAGTAGGAGTAAGATCACAATTGTAATAAGATCTCCATTTCTCCATTAAAATATCAACAGAAATCCCTGTAGATGCCGATCCATTGTAGTTTACAACTCCATCTAAGGTCCCATGAATGTGTAATATGTCTGGGGCATGTTGAGGATTGCAATTTTGGTAAACGGTGTCACTCATCGTTCCAGATAAAGTAGCTATTGCCGCAAAGCATTGATTTGATTCACAAATCATTTTATGGCTCATGAATCCACCATTTGAAAAACCACAAAGGTATTGTTTGTTGGGATTGGTGTTAAAATTGTTTTGCATGTATAAGGCTAGATTTTCTAGAAAACCTATATCGTCTGCTTGAGATACAGTGACATTCATATTAGCATTCCACGCAGCACTAATTCCATCAGGGTAGCAAACTATAAAGTTGTTTTCTTCTGCAATTGCATTGAAACCGGTAATATTCATTATTCCATTTCCATTTTGTGTTAATCCGTGCAGCACAAATAGAATGGGTAAAGATTCACTTTGTGTCCATGAAGGGGGTATGTAATAGATAAAATTACGATTGATTCCGTTGTGTATAAAATTATCAGTCGTTTGGGAGTGGCTAATTGAACTCACACCAATGATTAGAATTTGTAGCAATAGCTTCATAATTAGTTAATTTGAGAAAGTTGGTTTTAATTAAGAGGCTAGATTAGGAAATTGTGTGAACTTTCTAGAGAGTAAAAAGTGAAAAAGCCACATCCATTAAAGAATGCGGCTTGATAATATCTCATAAATGAAATTAAGATACTGACTTAGAGCAACATGACGAAGAAGCGCATTTTTTCTTCTTCGATTTTTTCTTTTTCTTTTTCTTCTCTTTCTTTTCAACTTCAGTTTTAATTGTGTTGTCACTTGAAGAATAGTTTGCCATTGCCACAGTTCCAATTAATAATGTTAGAGAAAGTGCTAAAAATACTTTTTTCATATCTATGGGTTTATTTGATTCAGATGCTTAATGTACTGTAAAATTAGAGATTATCCTAAGTCATTGAAGATTTTAACTCTCCAATCTTTGTTGATTTCGCTTGAACTTTGTCGCCGATTTGGATGTCAATCTTTGTTCCTATTGGAAGCATTAGGTCAATTCTGGAACCGAACTTTATGAATCCAAATTCTTCACCTGCAGTCACATTCTGATCCGGCTTAGCATAATAACAAATTCTTCTTGCGACAGCTCCAGCGATCTGGCGGAACAAAACTTCCTGCCCATTTTTGTGCTGCGTAACGAATGTTGATCTTTCGTTATCGGTACTGCTTTTTGGGTGCCATGCAACTAAGAAAAGTCCTTTGTGGTATTTCACGTATTTGATAATTCCAGAAATTGGATTGTAATTCGCGTGAACATTCATTGGAGACATGAAAATCGAAATTTGAATTCTCTTGTCTTTGAAATATTCAGTTTCCTCAACTTCTTCGATCACGACAACTTTTCCATCCGCTGGACACATAATATCATTTTCAGAAAAAATGCATTCTCTTTTAGGAACACGAAAGAATTGAACGATCAAATACATCATTACCACTGCACCTAAAGAAAACAAAGCATAAAGCCAAAGCCACCCTGTATAAGTGAACAAAAGGTAGTTTCCGATCTGAATAGCGGAAAGGATTAAAAATGCTACAAGTATAATAACGTAACCTTCTCTGTGAATTTTCATTCTGCGAATTTACGCTAAAGAATAGAGATAAATAGATGTCCAAGCTACAAAAAATGGAATTGTGAATAACGTGGAGTCGAAACGGTCTAGAATTCCACCGTGTCCGGGCATAATGTTTCCAGAATCTTTGATCTTTAGAGATCGTTTTAAAAGAGATTCTAGTAAATCACCTACAATTGCACAAGGCGCAATGATTAATGCTGAAACGATCCAAAAGAGAGGTGAATAGTTGGGGGTATTAATAGCAAATGCAAAAAGGCATCCAACACCTATTGTGAATATGATTCCGCCAATTGTTCCTTCCCACGTTTTATTTGGTGAAATACGTTCGATCAATTTTGTTTTACCAAACAGACGTCCTGTCAAATAAGCGAATGTGTCGTTAGCCCAGATCATTAAAAACATTCCAGCGATTAGTGGGAATTGAAACGTGTCGATATCATTTGTCACATCAAGGAATTGATCAAGGTAGTTAATGTAGATCAGCAAGGAAAACGGGAGAACAATATAAATCAAACCCGTAATTAATAGTGCACCATTAATGATTGGATTCTTTTTTTTTCTCCAAAGCTCTGTTAAAAGCATTAAGAAAATGATTGGAAGAACAAGCCATAATAAGTAGGAAGGAAGCTGGTCATATAATGAACTTACGGCAATACCGAATATTAAAAGACCTGCTGTTGTTCCGATCCGCCAATCGATATCAATGGTAGTATGGTTTTTAAAAAGCGAGTAGAATTCAATTAAACCGATAAGCATTACAACTGATAAAACTCCGGTCGCTGCAAGGTCATCAAAAATGATTGACCCGATTATTAAAAAGGCAAATACAGCTCCAGAAATCGCTCTAACTATAAGGTTGTTCATGATCTGTATTTAAAAGTTTTCTCGCTTTTTCAAGGTCTATAGTTCTAGCGTGGAGATAAAGATAACCAAATGCATTATAAGACGAATCCCGCTGATCAAAGATCATGACGGGAATATTTTCGTCCGCTAATAGAAGCTTCTTTAGTCTTATTCATTACTTGTTTAAAAAACAGACTCCCAACTAGGCTCCTTTAATAGCTCAACCCTCAGGCTTGTCAGTCTGTTCTGCAGTCGACGAATCAGTTTTATTGATTTCCGTTTTCACTAATTCTACTGCTGGCGTTTCATCAACAATTGGCGCTGGCTTAGTTGCTTTAGGTTTCTTCGCAGCAACAATGTTGTCCGTGTCTTCTTTTGGTTCCTCATCAGAAGCCTTCGTTTCGCTAGTTTCGGCAGAGTTTTCTTTGATTGTAGCCTCGTTTGTTGATTCCTCAGCATAAACGGGTTCAGAGTCTTCGTCATCTTTATCCCAAGGACGCACTCCGAAAATGGCAACCAAGTCCTCCTTAAAGATTACCTCCTTTTCAAGAAGCTTCTCTGCCAATTGATTCAATTGATCCTTATGCTCGGTAAGAACTTTTATCGCTCTTTGGTATTGAGCTTCAATCATTTTACTTGCTTCTTCATCAATCACTCTTGCAGTTACATCAGAGTAAGGCTTTGTAAATTGATTTCCATTTGGATCATAGAACGAAAGGTTACCAACTTTGTCATTCAATCCGTAAATTGAAACCATTGCGTAGGCTTGCTTTGTTACCTTTTCAAGATCGCTTAAGGCGCCTGTACTAATTTTCCCGAAAGTCAATAATTCAGCTGCTCTACCTCCAAGAGAGGTACACATTTCATCTAATATTTGCTCGGTTGTTGTAATGCTTCTTTCTCCAGGTAAATACCATGCTGCTCCCAATGAATTTCCTCGGGGAACAATGGTTACTTTCACCAAAGGGTTTGCATGTTCCAATAACCAAGATACAGATGCGTGACCTGCTTCATGAAATGCAATTGAACGCTTTTCCTCTGGTGTGATAATTTTATTCTTCTTTTCTAATCCACCAACAATTCTATCAACGGCATCCAAGAAATCTTGTTTCTCAACTGCTTTTTTATTGTGTCGTGCTGCAATTAGAGCTGCTTCGTTACACAAGTTAGCGATATCTGCTCCAGAGAATCCAGGCGTTTGTTTAGATAGGAAACTAATGTCTAATCCTTTTTTCAATTTCAATGGCTTCAAGTGAACTTGGAAGATTTCCTTGCGTTCATTCAAATCAGGCATATCAACATAAATCTGACGGTCAAAACGTCCAGCTCTTGTCAAGGCATTATCTAGAACATCTGCACGATTTGTTGCAGCAAGAATAATAACTCCAGAATTTGTTCCGAAACCATCCATCTCAGTTAATAGTTGGTTCAAAGTATTCTCTCTTTCATCGTTAGAACCGAAACTGTTGTTTTTCCCTCTAGCTCTTCCGATAGCGTCTATCTCATCAATAAAAATAATTGACGGAGCCTTTTCTTTGGCTTGCTTGAATAGGTCACGAACTCTTGAAGCACCAACACCAACAAACATCTCAACGAAGTCAGATCCGGACAAGGAGAAGAAAGGAACTTTTGCCTCACCTGCAACGGCCTTGGCAAGTAATGTTTTCCCTGTTCCGGGAGGTCCTACAAGTAATGCTCCTTTTGGGATTTTAGCTCCTAATTCAGTATATTTTTTAGAGTTTTTCAAGAATTCAACAATCTCCTGAACCTCTTCTTTTGCTCCTGCAAGTCCAGCAACGTCATTGAATGTCGTGTTTGTTGACTTCCCTTTGTCGTAAACTTTGGCTTTTGATTTTCCGATATTAAAAATTTGGCTTCCGCCGCCACCACTACCACCAGTCATACGGCGCATAACGACTAACCAGATAATAATAAGAATAACTATAGGAAGCATAAAGCTCAATATTCCACCAAAGTAATCAGGTTCTGTTTTTGTTTGGAGATCAACTATCGGTTTGCCATTCTTTTTTAATTCTGTATTGACTTTTCCAACTCGGGTAGTAAAAGTCCCCGGACTACTAATGTCAGTTGTAAAAATAAGTTCATCATTTCCTTTCCCGTTGTTCTTTATGGCCTCTTTCATAGGAGCATAACGCGTTTCAGATCGTTCTTTAACAAACTTTCGTCCTTCATCATTTAGCTTATAATCTATGCGTGTTCTGTTAATGAAATTAACTTCTTCGATGCCTTGTTCATCAACAATTCCAAAGAATGCCTCTTCAGTATTTATAGTAATACTAGAATTTGAGGACATGAATAATTGAACCCCGATGATAGCAACTCCAATGACAGCATAAATCCAATATATAGAAAATGGGCTTTTCTTTTTGTCTTTCTTTTCGCTCATGTTAATTTAAAAAATCATTTATTAATTCAAATCTGGCACATCTGTTCTGACGGCGTCAGACCATAAATCTTCCAAATCGAAAAATTCTCTTGTTTCACGATAGAATACGTGGGCCACAACACTAACATAATCCATCAAAATCCATTCTCGTGCTGTTTTACCCTCAACACTCCATGGTTTTTCTGATAATTCTGATCGTGTATGTCTCATCACTGTTGAGCTAATTCCCTCAACTTGAGTGGTTGATTCCCCGCTGCAAATGACAAAGAAGTCGCATACGGCGCTCTCTAATTCTCTTAGGTCTAAAACCACGATGTTCTGTGCTTTATTTTCTTGCATCCCTTCTACGATTGTATCGCATAGGATTTTTGAATCGTTCTCTTCTATGTCTTTCGTCATTTACCTTTTTTATACCTTTACAAATCTAACGTTATATTTAAAGAAAACCTTACGTTTGATTTCACCAACTGTTAAAATGCATGGAGCAAATAGGTCGTAAAATAGTCCGTTTGGAATCTGTAGATTCAACGAACAATTATACTGCCAATCTGATAAAGAGCGACGAATTGGTTCATGGCTCGGTAATAATGGCAGTTGAACAAACGAATGGCAGAGGTCAAATGGGCGCTGAATGGCTTGTTAAACCTGGGGAAAACCTTACATTTTCTATATTTCTTGACAACGTCAATCTGTCAGTAGACAATCAGTTCTTTTTAACTCGTCTCGTGTCTGTTTCACTGATCGATTTTTTGGCAAACTTTAACATTCCTGCAATGATAAAATGGCCAAATGACCTCTTTGTGAATGATAAAAAAATTGCTGGGGTCTTAATTGAGAATAATGTGAGCGGTTCATTCATTCAAAAATCAATAATTGGGATCGGTCTAAATGTCAATCAAAGTGAATTTGGAAACCTTGAGGCAACGAGTTTGTATTTGAAAACAGGAATTCACCGTTCAATGGACGATGTTCTTTTCTCTTTTATAAAATCATTCAATAATAGAATCGCGGAAGGGGAGACGAATTCAAAGTTGGAAGCTGATTATCTAAAGTACCTTCATTTGCTGAATGTGAAAAGCAGGTTTGAAGATAAGGACGGTACGTTTGAAGGAACTATTTTAGGTGTAGCCGCAAACGGTCAACTCCGCGTTGAGAAATCAACGCGCGAATTACTTTATTCACTGAAAGAGATTCGGTTTATTCGCTGAATTGCTTTTGAAGCCGATCAGACATGTAATTGAATAAGTTCGTCAATGGTCGTTCAACCATCATTTTTAGAAACGCATTCACTTCTCCATCAAATTGGATATACCCTTCTGAAGTGTCTCCAACTTTTTCAACTTTAATCGTCAACCTAAATGGAAATGGCGATTTCTCACCTGATTTCATAAAGAGAATGTTGTCTCCGCTTAAACCATCTTGGATAAGTGAAATCATTACACCACCTTGAACTTTAAATGAACACATTTCATCTGTTGACTTGAAATCTGAAATCTTGTCCTTTGGTAAAAGGTGAATAATGTTATTCGAGTCTCCTAGAAATGCGAAAATTTCAGCTTGACTTGCGTTAACGGTAACTGTATTTCCTTTAATTGTCATGGCTTATTGTTTCCATTTTTTAGGATTGGTTCTCCAATTTTTCAATGATTCTAAATCGTCCTTAGAAATTAAATTGCTATCCAAAGCCATGCTCACCATCGTGTCGTAATCAGATAATGTTAAGTAAGGACATTCCGAATTGGCGAAGTTTGCATTTGCTGCATCGAATCCATACGTGAAAATTGCAATAAGACCTTTAACTTCAAGGCCACCATTCCTTAATGCATCAACTGCTTTCAAGCTACTTCCTCCGGTCGAAATAAGATCTTCGATCACAACAACCTTTTGGCCCTTTTCATAGAAACCTTCAATTTGATTCCCTAGTCCATGCTCTTTGGCAGAACTACGAACATAAATGAAAGGAAGATTCAATTCTTGAGCCACAAGAGCACCTAAGGCAATTCCACCTGTTGCTACGCCAGCAATAATATCTGGTTTACCATAATGATCTAGGATACTCTGAGCATAAGCTTGGCGAATATATGTTCTGATCGTTGGGTAAGATAATGTCACCCTGTTGTCACAGTAAATCGGCGATTTAATTCCGGATGCCCATGTAAATGGTTCATTAGGACTTAATTTAATCGCTTTGATTTGAAGCAAAAATTCTGCTACTTTTATTGCTTGGTCTTCATTTAAAATCATGGGCGCAAATGTACAAAGTTTTTATAGACAATAAGCTTATAGTTTTCATTCATACAAACGATTTATCAACAGTGAATCTACAATTGAAATCGAAGGAGGTTGAACGTGTAAAGGACTTAAAGGGCTTGCTTGAAGTTTCAGGAATTAACAATCCGTTGTATTTGACAAGTAAAAAACCGTTTGAAGAATTTAATCGATTGTTCAAAGATTACAAATATATTGAAGCAGCGGGAGGAATCGTTCAGCGAAAGAAATCTTTCCTTGTGATTAAGCGCAAAGGATTGTGGGATATTCCTAAAGGAAAAATTGAAAAAGAGGAGTTGCCAGAGGTAGCTTGTATCAGAGAAATAGCAGAAGAGTGCGGAATAGACGGGCATCAAATTACAAGACCGTTGGTGAATACTTACCATGTTATGAATTGGAAAGGACAGAAAGCGCTCAAGAAAACATTTTGGTTCATGTTAAGATATAATGGTTCAAAAGAAGTAAAGCCAGCATTGGAAGAGGAGATTACAGAAGTCGTTTGGATGAAGGAAGATGAGCTGCTCGGAATTCGGAGCAATACGTTTGGTTCAATCAATGAGGTTTTGGATGCTTTTATGGATTGATAGCATTTAGATCGCTTCGCTGGTAGATCGTTCGCTCCTCACTTTTAGACATTAGAATTTAGACGTTCAATGTTCTAACAATTTAAATTCTAATATCTAAGCGCTTAAAGGTGTTCCAGAATTCAATCAACCCTTATACAATACCTGACTGCTCGCTTGCGCTGCAGGCATTATCACAATATCGTTCAAATTCACATGAGCAGGCCGAGTTGCTGCGAAATAGGCAGTTTCTGCGATGTCAATTGCTTGAAGTGGATCAAATCCATCGTAAACGGAGTCGGCTACAGATTGGTCTCCTTTAAAACGAACAACCGAAAATTCCGTCTCAGCTGCTCCTGGCGCAATGTTTGTTACTTTAATATTGTGAGAAACTAAGTCTATGCGCATTGCTTTTGATAAAGCGTCAACAGCGTGTTTAGAGGCGCAATAAACGTTTCCGCCGGGGTAAACTTCTTTCCCTGCAATACTCGCGATATTAATAATGTGACCGCCTTTATTCGCTTTTAGAAATGGAATGACAGCATTTGATACGTAAAGTAATCCCTTCACGTTCGTGTCGATCATTCGGTTCCAGTCATCAATGATCCCATTGTCAATCGGTCCCTTGCCGACAGCCAGTCCAGCATTATTGATTAAGATTCCAATTTCATCTTTTATTTTTTGAGGCAATTCAGAAACAACACGTGCGACTTCTTCTTGATTTCTAACGTCAAAATTCAATGTGTGAACATCAACGCCGTATTCAGATTTAATTTCACTCGCTAATTTTTCCAAACGTTCTTTCCTTCTTCCAGTGATGATTAAGTTCCAACCGTTTTCAGCAAAAAGGCGTGAACATGCTTTACCAAAACCTGCCGTAGCTCCTGTTATAAATATGCATTTGTTCATACTTTCGATTTGCTTTTAAAATGGGGTTTAATAATTAAGAGACCAATGATTACAATAGCAATCGTTATTGGAAGTCTATATCTTACAATTGCACCTAAGACAGGTGTTATCAGGCCAATAATTATAGAAAGTGTAAATATAAAGAGGAGCAATGAAACGATAATTACTCTGACCCCTTCATTGATTTTTCGACGTTTTAAAAATACATACACGATAAATAGTAGAACTAACCACATTTCTATTATTGCTGGATATTTCATCCAAGTGCCCGGGTCTGAAATGTATGGACGAAGTAAGCAATTTCGAATAGCTCCAGGGATATTGATTAATAGTTGACTGAATGAATCATTGATGTCCTCAATTTCGATATATCCTTGAGACTGTTCACTCATGAAGTATATCGGCCATTTGGTTCCATCTTTTGGAATTAAAATGGGTATTGGAGATTCAAATCCACCGTGGTCAATAAGAGTGGCTTTAAGTGGTTTTTTGAGCTGAACATCGTCTTCATTAATTATAATATCAGGGAATTGACTCGGTTCGAAATAATAAAACCCATCGCCGTTCCATGCAAAAATTCCCCCCTTCCCAACATTCTTAAAATCTTGTTGCTTTCTAGTAATTAAGTGAACCATTTGCTCTCTTTTCTTTGAAAAAATGAGAAGCGATGTTGACGTAATAATTGTAAGTAGAAGTATGGAGCCAATGATTTTAAATTTCGGAAGAATTTTGTGAAATCCGATAAATAATAGGGCTGGAATAAACGATAATATAACATATGGCTTAAACCCTAAAAGTAGAACCACTCCCAGAAATATTAATGTACCTTGCTTTAATCGACTCATTTGAGCTAGTAATCCTCTAGCTAGCAAGCCAATTCCCAAGAACATAAATGGTTCTTTTAAGATCCCAGATGTCCAGAAAAGTGCGCTAGGAATTAGAATTATAGACCAAAATAGGATGGTCTTATTTAAGTCTGTTTTAGAAGCAATACCAATGAGTAATTGTCTTGTTCCAATAGTAGATACTAAGCAGAAAAACAAAACATGAATTACAGGGCGTCCAAAACTGATAAAGTGCAGTAAACTATGAATTCGAAGGATGTTTTTATTGTCATTAATTAATGATTGGGCTCCTGCATCCCAGAGGTGTGTCTCAAGTAAGTATTTGTGCTGTAAATAAGTATTGTCGCCAATCCCTGTTAGAAATTTGAAGTAGTCAGTGGGTGATTCTGAGAAAACATTATTTAGGATTCGACTTTCTCTCATAAAGATACCCGCATCAGCATCTAGGGTGCCGTTTCCGTAAAACTCCGTATAGATGAAAAGGAAAAATAGCCCTATGATGACTTTGAGTCCATAAGCCCAAGGTAGACTCCATTTATTCAATCCTTCGATTCTCATTACTCTGGAATACCGAGTATATAAGAAGATC